>ERZ779888.20-NODE-20-length-220093-cov-4.762964_pt1 | contig 220093 bp, 129 predicted proteins | sample MGYA00511245_ERZ779888 | MGnify/ENA primary metagenome ERZ779888 (study PRJEB29588, sample SAMEA2155255) | human gut metagenome | biome: human gut; feature: human-associated habitat; material: faeces | place: Denmark | collected 2008/2010 ...
ATCCGCGTCATCCGTGTCATCCGCGTCTAAAAGATTATTTATCATTTAGCTCATATCCTTATAATAATGAATTAATCCCTCTAATAAGCAGATTCGTCCTTCGCAAAAAGCCTCATTACCGTACTATATAATAGCAGCGGTAATGAGGCTTTTACTGAAAAAGAATATTGTATTTGCTTACTTCACTTCCCAAATATCATTTGTCATCAGCAGTTCTTTGAAGTTGTGATACTTCTTCTTTGCTGATACTTCTTCAATCTGTTCCATTATAGCATCGTCATAAGTCGGAGCTTCTACATCGCGGATCACACCGAGAGCAACCGGGAAGTCAGGACCTTCCATCAGAGCCAATTTCAGTTGCAATGTATTATCCATGCAGTGTGCATCATGAACGAGGATATCCTTTTCTGTGATACCGTTCTCGCCCAACTTCACAACTTTCAGTCCGAAGCCTTCCTGCATCAATCCAAACTCTTTGTTCTCACCGAAAAGCATCGGCTTACCGTGTTCCAGATAGATAGCATTCTTGGCACGTCCGTCCTTGTTGTATACAGAGTCGTAGGTGCCGTCATTGAAGATAACGCAGTGTTGCAGAATCTCACACACAGCGGCTCCTTTATGGTTAGCGGCAGCCTTCAGAACTTCTCCTGTGCCAGGACCATCTGTAGCTACACAGCGTGCAAAGAAACGTCCACGGGCACCGAAGCAGAGTTCAGCTGGGTGGAACGGATCTTCTACCGTACCATAAGGAGAGGATTTGCTGACGAAGCCACGGGGAGACGTCGGAGAATATTGTCCTTTTGTCAAACCGTAGATGCGGTTGTTCAGCAACAGAATGTTGATATCTATATTGCGACGGATAGCATGGATAAAGTGGTTACCACCGATAGCCAGACCGTCACCGTCACCTGAAACCTGCCAAACGCTCAGGTTAGGATTGGTTACTTTACATCCGGTAGAGATGGCGGCAGCACGTCCGTGGATAGTCTGCATCGCATACGTATTCATATAATAAGGTAGACGGCTAGAGCAACCGATACCCGAAATAACGGCAGTTTCCCAAGGCTTAACACCGATTTCTGCCAACGCTTTGTGCAGTGAGTTCAAGAAGAAGTGGTCACCGCAACCCGGACACCAACGAGGTTGTCCTTTTTTGAAATCTTTAGCTGTATATTCGCTCATGATGTTCTTAAGTTTTAAGTTGATAAGTTTTTTAGTAGCTACGAGTTACGAGCTACAAGCTACAAGTCTGTTCAGGGCAGTACTTGTTACTCGTAGCCTGTAGCTTGTCACTTCTTCAGTATCTCGGTGAAGGCAGCCACCAATTCGCTTACTACGAACGGCTGTCCCTTGACTTCATTGAATTGATACGGAGTGAAATTATCTACCTTCATGCGGAGATAACCGGCAAATTGTCCCAGATTTTGTTCGGCAACTACCACTTTCTTATATTTCTTCAATACCTCAGCCGTATTTTTAGGCAGTGGGTTGATATAAGAGAAGTGAGCTAAGGCTACTTTTTGTCCGGCTTTGTTCATCTCTTCCATAGCAGAATACAAGTGTCCGTAAGTACCGCCAAAACCTACAATCAGCAGGTCTGCATCATCTGCACAGCCTTGTACTTCTACATCGGGCACAGCAATCTTTGCAACTTTTTCTGCACGCAGGTGGCACATCAGATTGTGGTTTTCAGGATCGGTAGAGATCGCACCAGTGTTGCTGTCTTTTTCCAGACCACCGAGGATATGAGTATAGCCTTCTTGTCCCGGAATGGCCCAGTAACGTACCTGGTTCTCAGGGTTGCGTTTATAAGGAGTATAGTTATCCTTCATCTCAGGAGTAACATACTGAGGTTTGATTTCAGGATATGTATCCAGATTCGGCAGTTTCCATGAACCGGAACCGTTGGCTACGAAACCGTCTGTCAACAGAACCACCGGAGTCATGTGCTCCAAAGCTATTTTACAAGCTGCATAGGCTGCATCGAAGCAGTTTGTCGGTGAGGTGGCGGCAATAACCGGCATCGGGCTTTCGCCGTTACGGCCAAACAAAGCCTGCAATAAGTCAGTTTGTTCCGATTTAGTCGGCAAACCTGTGGAAGGGCCACCGCGCTGTACGTTCAGAACAACCAGAGGAAGTTCTGTAATCACTGCCAGGTTCATAGCCTCTGATTTCAGGCAGACACCCGGACCGGAAGTGGTAGTTACAGCCAATGCACCTGCAAAAGATGCACCGATAGCTGTAGCACAGCCGGAAATCTCATCTTCGCATTGAACGGTAATGACACCTAAAGATTTATGTTTGGAAAGTTCATGTAATACGTCCGTAGCAGGAGTGATGGGATAAGAACCCAGGAACAACTTCAGACCTGCTTTTTCAGCAGCAGCAATGAAACCGTAGGCTGTAGCTTTGTTACCCATGATATCCATGTATATTCCGGGTGTTTTTATCTTACTTTCTATCTTATAAGTATGCGCTACAGAAGCATGTGTATTGTGACCATAGTCGTAGCCGGCGTGAATCACCTTGATGTTGGCTTCTGCTATTTCCGGCTTTTTTGCAAATTTCTCTCTAAGGAAATCTTCTGCAATCTTCAGGTCACGATTGAACAACCAGCATACTAAACCGAGAGCGAACATGTTGCGGCATTTCAGCATTGCTTTGTTGTCCATACCTGTTTCTGCCAGGCAATCTTTCACCATTTGAGAGATAGGAGCAGCAATCACGTCTTGCTTGATACCCATTTCTTCGATAGGATTGTCAGTCTTGAAAGCGGCTTTCTGTAAATCGGAAGCCTGGAAACAGTCTGTGTCGATGATGATACAAGCAGTAGACTTAGCAAACTTATACTGTGTTTTCAATGCGGCAGCGTTCATAGCTACCAATACGTCGCATTTATCACCCGGGGTGAATACTTTGCTGGCGCCGATGTGTACCTGGAAACCTGATACGCCGGTCAGAGAACCTTGCGGGGCGCGGATATCTGCGGGATAGTCGGGGAAAGTACTGATATCATTTCCCACCGTAGCCGATACTGTTGAAAAGATGTTGCCGGCGAGCTGCATACCATCGCCGGAGTCTCCGGAAAAGCGGACTACCACTTGATCCAGTTCTTTTACCATCATGTCGTTTGCCATAATTTCGTATTACTATGATTAATTTATAGGATCACTTAAAATCTGTTCTTATGTTGGTTGGGGTACTTACAAAAAGTACTACGCTTTTAAAGATGCGTTTGCAAATGTCGGAAAGTTATGCGACTTGGCAAAATCTTTTCGAATTAATCTGTGATTGTGTACTAAAAGAATTGATAAATGAGTGTTTTTTGATATTTGGAGTGAACAAAACTCTGACTATGTGTCTGACTTGAACGAATAAAAGTTGCATATTATCATTTATTTTTAGTTGCCTAGCTGTTGACTAAATGTAAGATTGGGTCGCCAATATACTACTGTTTGTAGCTGAATTAGGTTGACACTTTGATAAAATCTTGTGTAGACTGTATTTCTTTAACTTCTCGATAAAAGATTCGTTCGCCTTTGTTAAATCGGGAGAATGCTTTATCTTTGCAACCGCAAATGTTTTTGGTCCTGTAGTTCAACGGATAGAATAGAAGTTTCCTAAACTTTAGATAGGGGTTCGATTCCCCTCGGGACTACAAAACAAAAAAGGGAAGCCATTTATTCGGCTTCCCTTTTTGTTTTGTTACTATATAGTTCTTATTTTGCTACTTCAACAGCAGGCTCAACAATCTTTTTGTTCTTCATCATCATATATGCGATAGGAGATGCAACGAACAGAGAAGATAATGTACCGATTACAACACCGAGAATCATTGCAAATGCGAAACTGCGAATAGAGTCACCACCAAGGATGAAGATACACAGCAGCACGATTAATGTACTCAATGAAGTATTTATTGTACGTGCCAGAGTCGTATTCAACGAATCATTGAACAATTGCTTTCTGTCACGTTTCGGATACAAGCCGAAGAATTCACGTACACGGTCGAAGATTACCACTTTGTCATTGATAGAGTAACCGATAGCCGTAAGGATAGCACCGATAAATGTCTGGTCAATTTCAAGAGAGAACGGCATCCAACCCCAACACAATGAATAAGCGCCAAGAATCATTAATGTATCACTGGTCAGTGCAACTACGGAACCCACACTATATGCAATGTTGCGGAAACGGATCAAGATGTAGAGACCGATGGCGATAAGAGCGAGAACTACAGACCACATGGCCGAAGTCTTGATATCATCTGCGATACTCGGACCTACTTTCTGTGAGCTGACGATACTGCCACCTGTGTGATTTTCACGGTCGATGAATGTCTCCAGCGTGATGTTCTGCGTCAATACCGGTTTCAGTGTTTCATACAGATATGCTTCGATTTCTGAATCGACATTGTTACCTTCTTCTTCGATACGGTAGTTTGTACTGATACGTACAGTCTTCTTATCGGTACCGATAGCAATTACACTTACATTAGAATCACCGAACTTGCTGGCGATTAACTCACGTACTTGTTCCGGTTCTACGGCGTTTTCAAACTGTACCTTGAAGTTGCGTCCACCGGTGAAGTCGATACTCTGGCTCAAGCCACGTACGAACAGTGAACCGATACAGATAACAAGGATAATGCCTGTAATTGTAAACCATTGCTTATTTCTACCCATGAAGTCGAAATGTACATTCGTCATCAGGTTCTTAGAGATCTTGGAAGAGAAAGTCAGGTTCAGCCATTTATCTTTATTCATGAAGTATTCATATACCAGACGTGTCATGAACACAGCGGTAAAGAATGAAATCAAGATACCGATAATCAAGGTCGTGGCAAAACCACGGATAGGACCTGTACCGAAGTTAAACAGGATAACACCCGTGATGATAGACGTTAAGTTTGAGTCGAAGATAGCGGAGAATGCATTAGAATAACCGTCTGCGAGGGCTTTTTTCACACCCTTACCTGCGCGTAACTCTTCTTTTGTACGTTCATAGATCAACACGTTCGCATCCACAGCCATACCCAGGGCTAACACCATACCGGCAATACCGGACATTGTCAGGGCCGCCTGGAAGGATGAAAGGATACCCATTGTAAAGAACATGTTCAGTACCAATGCGCCGTTGGCAACCATACCCGGAATGAAACCGTACATGGAGCACATATAAATCATCAATAGTATCAATGCTACGATGAATGAGAATACACCGGCGTTGATAGAAGCCTGTCCCAAAGACGGACCTACGATATCTTCCTGAACGATACGTGCGGGAGCCGGCATCTTACCGGATTTCAGTACGTTTGCTAAGTCCTTTGCCTGTTCGGGCGTAAAGTGACCCGTGATTTGTGAGTTACCACCTGTAATTTCAGTATTTACATTCGGTGCAGAATATACATAGCCGTCCAATACGATAGCGATGCTCTTACCAATGTTTTGTTTAGTCAACTGTGCCCAGCGGCGTGAACCGTCTGTATTCATTGACATACTTACGGCAGGTTTACCAAACTGATCGTATTCATCTTTAGCGCTTACAACAACATCACCTTCCAGCGGAGCGCGTCCGTTACGTTCGGTTGAGCGGATAGCGTAAAGTTCGAAAGTTTGTCCTTTCGGATCATATTCGTAAGCGGAAACACCCCATTTTAGACGAAGGTCTTTCGGGAGTTCGGCTTGAATTTCTTTCATGGAAAGATATTTGTTGATGTCGGCAGTATCCTTGTAATTAGCATAAGCTACAACAGGACCTTGTCCGCTGGAATTAACCTGCAGTACAGCCAGCAACGGATGTTCTTTCTTGATTTGTGCAAGATCGACGGATTGTGCTTTGTTTTCACCTTTCAATGCAGCGGCAAGACTGTCGGCGGTGCTGGTAGCTTGTGCTACAACCGGAGCAGCGGTGCTGTCAACAGCTGCACTGTCAGCAGGTGCTTCATTGGCTAGAATGCTACGCAGTTTGTTATCAGCAGCTTGCAGATAAGGTGCAACATCCTTTGCATTGTATGTTTCCCAAAACTCCAGATTAGCGGAACCTTGAAGTAATTTTCTTACACGTTCCGGTTCCTTGATACCCGGAAGCTCCACCATAATACGTCCCATCTTGTCTTCCAGACTTTGGATGTTGGGCTGAACCACACCAAAACGGTCGATACGAGTACGGAGTACGTTGTATGAGTTGTCAACGGCGGCTTTTACTTCCGTGCGCAGTACTTTTTCTACTTCCGCATCGGAGGTCTTTTGATTAACTTTGTCTTTTAACTGTTGAGTGGCGAAAAGCTCGGAAAGACGTGCGTCCGGAGCAATTTTGTGATACTCTCTCACAAACAACGTAATGACGTCGTCCTGGCTGCTAATAGCCTGTTTGGCAGCATTAGCCAATGCTTGATTGAATGCTTCGTCGGGTTTGTTGTCCGCCAATGCTTTGATTACATCGGGAACGGAAACTTCGAGGATGACGTTCATACCACCCTTTAAGTCCAAACCTAAACTGATTTCCATCTCTCGGCACTGTTTCAGTGTCCAATTGCCGAAGAATACTTTCTCATTAGCCAGAGAATCCAGGTAGTCCTGCTCTACTTTCACATCGCCTTTTGCAAACTCTTTAGCCTTATTGGTATAATGGCGAGTCACAAAAGAAAAGGAGAGATAGAACACACACACCAGTGTGAGCAATACCGCAAAAACCTTTACAAATCCTTTGTTTTGCATGTTACTTTTAGTTTATTATGATTACTTTTTTAATTAATTTCTGTTGCGTACAAGGCTGCAAATATAGTTTTTTTTTCACATTCGGAAGTAAAAGGAACTCAAATATTTGCACATGATAAAGAATTAACTCCCTCCGTATAGGAATGTTTTTACTTCATTCCGCGATTTTTTAACATCGGTTCCAGTTGTGGCTCCGTTCCGCGGAAGTTCTTGTAAAGAGTCATCGGATCTTCGCTATTGCCCTTTTCCAAAACGTTATTCCGGAAGAGGTCGGCTGTCTTTTTGTCAAAGATGCCGTGTTCCTTGAAAGCTTCGAAAGCATCGTTGTCCAATACATTTGCCCACAAATAGCTGTAATAGCCGGCAGCATAACCGCCAATGATATGGTTGAAGTAGGTGGTACGATAGCGTGGAGCTATCTCCGGAATAAGCCCCAGTTTGTCCATGGCCTCTTTCTCATATGCCAATACGTCCAGGTTCTGGGTATCTGTCAGATTATGCAGATTCATATCCAGAATGGCAGCAGCCAGTAATTCGGTGGTCATGAAACCTTGGTTGAAGGTTTTCTGATTCAGAATCTTTTCAATAAGGCTGTCGGGGATAGTTTCACCGGTTTGATAATGTTTGGCATACATTTTCAATACTTCAGGTTCGGTAGCCCAATGCTCATTGATTTGCGAAGGTAACTCAACGAAGTCGCGTGCTACGTTTGTGCCGGAAATACCTTTATAGTTGCATTTTGTCAGCAATCCGTGCAGGGCATGGCCAAATTCATGGAACAGTGTTTCCACTTCGTCAATAGTCAGCAATGAAGGCATATCGCCTACGGGCTGTGTGAAGCTGCATACATTGCATACCAACGGGCGGATGGCACCTTGTTGTTCGCGATAGTTGCTCATCCATGCACCGCCGCTCTTACCCGGACGGGGGAAATAATCTACGTAGAAAACACCCAAGTGTGAGCCATCTGCATCTTTCACTTCGAAAACTTCTACATCAGGGTGGTATACGGGGATACCTTCCAATTTCGTTAAAGTGATGCCATAAAGCTTATTAGCTACAGCGAAAGCGCCTTCGCGTACATTTTCTAACTTAAAGTAAGGTTTGATTTCGTCTTCTTCCAGATTGTATTTCTCTTTGCGGAGTTTTTCTGTATAGAACCACCAGTCCCACGCTTCCAGCTTTTCACCTTTGCCTTCTTTATCCATTATTTTCTGCAATTCAACAGCTTCGGCTTTTGCTTTTGGCAATGAATAGCTCCACAGGTTGTTTAAGAAGTCCATAACGGCTGTGGAATTTTTAGCCATCGTATTATCCAAAACAAAATTAGAATAACAGTCGAAGCCCAGTAATTGTGCTTTTTCCAGACGCAGTTTTACGATGTCTGTAATATTCTTCTTGTTGTCGTTTTTATCATTGTTGTTGCCGCGGTTGATGTAGGCCTTGTACATTTGTTCGCGTAACGGACGATTTTCAGAGTATTGCAGGAATGGAAGACGACTGGCATTACCCAATGTGAACAGCCATTTGCCTTCTTGTCCGTCTTCTTTTGCTTTTTCAGCAGCGCTTTGACGGAACCAGTCGGGCAGTCCGGCTAGATCTTCTTCCTTGTCTATATAAAGTTTGAAGGCGTTGTTCTCATTCAGCACGTTATCACTGAATTTGATACCTAATGTAGACAGTTCTTTGTTGACTTCGCGCAAGCGTGCCTGTTTCTCAGGGGATAAGTTTGCTCCGGAACGGACAAAACCTTTGTAGGTTTCTTCCAGCAGGCGTTGTTGTTCGGTAGTCAGTCCCAATGCATCTTTCTGTTGGTATACAGCATCAACCTTCTTGAAAAGCTCCTGATTCAGTGAGATATTATCACTGTGTTCGGACAATGTCGGGGCGAGTTTAATAGATAATTCTTTCAGATCATCTGTTGTTTCTGCTTCCGTCATGTTATAAAAGATGGCGCTAACCCGGTCCAGTAGCGGGGAACTATTGTCAAGAGCAACAATTACATTTTCAAAGGTTGGCGCTTCGGAGTTGTTCACTATTGCATCGATATTTGCATTTTGCTCTTCAATGCCTTTCAGAAAGGCAGGTTCATAATGTTCCAGTTTGATTTTATCGAAAGGCGGTACGCCATGTTCGGTTTGGAACTCAGTCAGGAACGGATTAGTTTCCGTCTGTGTGGTACAGGAGTACATCATACAACTTGTAGCTAAAATAAAAATACACTTCTTAAACATAAGTTTTAAGTATTAGGTATAAAGTATTAATTATTGATTCGTTTTCAATCTTTTTTCTTCAGATAACACCAGATTGGATAATGGTCGGATTCTTTTATAGAACGGTCCACCGTACAGTTATAAGGTTTAAGGTTTTTGCTTGCCAGGATATTGTCTATCCGGAAATAGAATTTATTTTGATTATAAGAGATACCCAGTCCGCGGCCGGACTTGGTAAAAGCATCATTTAATCCTTTTTCAATGACCCGGTGTGCATAGGAAATGGGAGTATCGTTAAAGTCGCCGCAGACAATGATATAAGGGTATCGTGACGCTGCGATTTCCTGAGCGATACTGTCTGCTTGTGGGGCACGAATGGCGGATGCTTCTGCTAGCTTGCGGATGAGCAGGCGTGCACCGCTTTTAACTTTTTCCGTTTCAGGAGATTTGAGCATACTTTCGTAGACTACTTTGTCTTCTTTAGTCAGCTTGTTAGATTCCAGATGATTGTTGATGAGCATTACGGTATCTTCTCCCATTTTCAGTTCATAAACCACTGAACCATTGTATTCACTGGCATAGTCCAGTGTACGGGATGAAAGAATAGGGAATTTAGAGTAGCAGGCTATCCGGTTGGTGTGGCCTTTTCCACTTCCTCTTCCCACTATCTGGATGTTATGATAGGGATAATCTTTTAAAGCCTTTTCCACATCTTTCTGGCTGAGATACCGGGGAGATTCTATCGTTTGGTATTCTTGCAGGCATAAGATATCTGCTCCGCTGTTCTTCAGATAATTCAGAATGAGATTCTCGCCATCTTTTTTGACGGCTCCGTCGAAGCCCATGATGTTATATGACAAAACCTTGAAACTGTTTTCGGGTAATTTGCTTGTGTGGAAATTGAGCGGGAAATAAGTCCGTATTTGTGAATAGCATAAAAGAAATGCTACCAGTGGAAAAAGTGCAAACTTATACTTTTGGATAATAAGCCAAAAGATGAAAAAGCAGATGTTTATCACCAGGAAAATAGGAAATGTCAGCCCGAAGCAGGATTCTACGGGGTGAGCAACCGGCTTGATATGCGGGCTGTAAGCGGTGAGAAGCAGCAAGCTTATAAAGAAAATATTAACCGCTAAAATCAGATAGGCTACGAATTTACCAATATGCTTTATTCCCATTTTCTGTACTATCGTTTGCTCGCATCGAAAAGACTTTTCTTTTCTTCTGTGGTCAGGCTTTCATATCCTGATTTTTTCAGTTTATCGAGGATACGGTCTATTTCTTCGGATTGAGATTTCTTGCGGGCGTTGTAGTCATAGTCTTTCTGACGGCTGTTACCATAGTGAACTTTCATCTTCGGTTTGCGGGGCTTGAAGCTGAACAGTGAAACGATAGCATCTAGAATTTTGTTAATCCAGGCAGTGATATCTTTTCCTTTACTGAGTCCGGCAGCAAACCAGAGTCCGGCCAATGCACCACCCAGGTGGGCAATATGTCCGCCTGCATTGCTGGATGTAATGAACAGTAAATCTGTACCGATAACAATCAGTGCCAGATATTTCAACCGTATCGTACCAAAGAGGAACAGCCGGATGGGGTAGTTAGGTTCGCGGTACGCTGTAGCAGCTACGATGGCAAGCACGGAAGCGGATGCCCCCAACATGAATGAATAATCGACCATCGGGCGGAAATACGGGAAGATATTAAAGGCTGCCATGTACAATAATCCACCGCAAATACCTCCTAAGATATACGCCCCGCGCAGATGTTTGGCCGAGAAGAACATTAGGAATAGTGCTCCGAACCAGTATAGCCACAACATGTTGAACAGGATATGTAAAAATCCTGCATGCATAAACATATATGTAAACAGTGACCATGGCTGTATGATGAACTGTGTGAGTGAAGCTGGCAATTCCAGCCATTCAAACACACCGCCGAGGCTGCGATTGAATAATTGCAGAATTACCTCCGTCAGCGTAGTGACTACAAAAACAGCTACGTTGATATAAATCAGCTGGATATAAATATTCCCTCTGCGAAAAGCTTCTTTAAGGTCAGTTATAATAGTACCCATTTCCTCTATCTTTTTTTCTCCAGTACATTATCAGTATAAAACCGAATATCATACCACCCAAGTGTGCGAAGTGCGCTACATTGTCGTTAGGATTGTTGGCAAAACCAGCGTACAGTTCAATCAGTGCATATCCGATAACAAAGTATTTGGCTTTTATCGGAAACGGCAACGGAAATATGAATAGCGGCTGGTTGGGGAACAGCATTCCGAAGCCCAGCAAAATGGCATATACGGCTCCTGAAGCTCCTACGGTAACTCCGTTTAAGAGAGCATTCAGATTTGCCATGGGCGGATAGGTGTAATTCATATTATCCCGTATGATTTGAGCGCCTTCCTGATATACGGTGTTAATCATTTCCGGACTCATTCCGGTCTTTGCAGCCTGAATGCGTATGTAGGTTACCAGCATGCTGATTAAGCCTGCACCTATACCACATATCATATAGTAAGATAAAAAACGTTTGGGTCCCCATACTTGTTCGAGTATGCGACCAAACATCCACACGGCAAACATGTTAAAGAAAAGATGTGTGAAACCTCCATGCATGAACATGTATGTGATAAGTTGCGCTACGTTAAAGTCATCGGCAAGAAAGAAATGAAGTCCCAGATAACGGGCTAAATCAAGATGATAACTTTGAGCAACAATGGTCGCAAGAAAGACCAGTACATTAATGATTAATAGGTTCTTAGTAACTGTTGGTATAGCATTCATAATCTGTTATTTCGTTCAATGAGTCGCAAAAATACGAATAAATTCTGTTCTATAACAGAAAAAGGCCTTTCTATTCTTTATTTTTCGCCAAAATCCAATCTTTTTTTAATGTTTTTATTTGATATTCAGAAATATTGCTCTATTTTTGTAGAGGTTTGTGAATGACTAATGCGGATATCTTTTGTGTAACATATTAATTATTTAATTTTAGTATTATGAATAAGTCAGAACTTATCAACGCTATGGCGGCAGAGTCCGGTTTGACAAAAACGGATTCTAAGAAAGCATTAGATGCTTTCATGGCAGCAATCACGAAAGCCCTAAAGGCTGGTGACAAAGTATCATTGGTTGGCTTCGGTACGTTCGTTGTAGCAGAGAGAGCAGCACGTCTGGGCATTAATCCTTCTACCAAACAGAGCATTACGATTCCTGCAAAGAGAGTTGCTAAGTTTAAACCTGGTATGGAGTTGACTTTGGCCATCGAATAAAGGAAGGCTATGAATGAAAAATAGAAAAGGAGGCGCTATGAGGTGTCTCCTTTTTTATTATCCGTACAGATGCAACGCGTAATTCGCCAAAATATAGTATCTTTGCACCCGGAAAATACTTTTAAATCATGAATATAGAAGATAAACTGGTAGCGTCCGTCATCAACGGACTGAAAGCGCTGTATGGACAGGACGTGCCTGCCGCACAGGTGCAACTGCAAAAAACCAAGAAAGAATTTGAGGGACACCTCACGCTGGTAGTTTTTCCTTTCCTGCGCATGTCGAAGAAAGGACCGGAGCAGACAGCACAGGAGATTGGCGAATACCTGAAAGCTAACGAGCCTTCGATAGCTGCATTCAATGTGATCAAAGGTTTCCTGAACCTGACTATCGCTTCTTCTGCCTGGATTGAATTGTTGAATGACATTCATGTTGATAAGCAATACGGTATTGTTGCTGCCACGGATAATTCTCCGTTGGTGATGATCGAATACTCTTCACCCAATACCAACAAACCACTTCACCTGGGACATGTACGTAATAATCTTCTGGGTAATGCTTTAGCCAACATTGTGATGGCAAATGGCAATAAAGTGGTAAAAACAAATATTGTCAACGATCGTGGTATTCATATTTGTAAGTCCATGCTGGCCTGGTCCAAATATGGTAACGGTGAAACACCCGAATCATCCGGAAAGAAGGGGGACCACTTGGTAGGCGATTATTACGTAGCTTTTGATAAGCACTATAAAGCTGAAGTGAAGGAATTGATGGCTAAATTTCAGTCTGAAGGTGCGACGGAAGAAGAAGCTAAAGCAAAGGCTGAAGCTGCTTCTCCTCTAATGAATGAAGCCCGCGAAATGCTGGTGAAGTGGGAAGCTAATGATCCGGAAGTGCGTGCGCTTTGGGCTAAAATGAATAACTGGGTGTATGAAGGTTTTGATGAAACTTACCGTAAAATGGGTGTAAGTTTTGACAAAATATATTATGAGTCAAATACCTATCTTGAAGGGAAAGAGAAGGTGATGGAAGGTCTTGAAAAGGGGTTCTTCTATAAAAAAGAAGATGGTTCCGTATGGGCTGACCTTACTGCTGAAGGTTTGGATCATAAGTTGTTACTACGTGCTGACGGGACTTCTGTTTATATGACTCAGGATATAGGTACAGCTAAATTACGTTTTGCTGATTATCCTATTGACAAGATGATTTATGTAGTAGGCAACGAACAGAACTATCATTTTCAGGTGCTTTCCATTCTGCTTGACAAGCTTGGATTTGAGTGGGGAAAGAGTCTCGTACATTTCTCTTATGGTATGGTGGAATTGCCCGAAGGTAAGATGAAAAGCCGCGAAGGCACAGTGGTAGATGCTGATGATTTGATGGAAGAAATGATTAGTACTGCCAAAGAAACTTCTAATGAATTGGGCAAGCTGGATGGCTTGTCTCAGGAAGAAGCTGACAATATCGCTCGTATTGTTGGTTTGGGCGCCTTGAAATATTTCATCCTCAAGGTAGATGCCCGTAAGAATATGACGTTCAATCCGAAAGAGTCAATTGACTTTAATGGAAATACAGGTCCGTTCATTCAATATACGTATGCGCGTATTCAATCTGTAATGCGTAAGGCTGCTGAAGCCGGTATTGTAATTCCAGCTGAAATTCCTGTTGGTATTGAGTTGAGTGAGAAAGAAGAAGGCCTTATTCAGATGGTAGCCGACTTTGCTGCTGTAGTGAAGCAGGCAGGTACGGATTACAGTCCTTCTATTATTGCCAACTATACTTATGACCTGGTGAAAGAATACAATCAGTTCTATCATGATTTTAGTATTCTGCGTGAAGAGAATGAGGCTGTGAAAGTTTTCCGTCTCGCTTTGTCGGAAAACGTAGCGAAGGTAGTTCGCATCAGCATGGGCTTGCTGGGTATTGAAGTGCCGGATAGAATGTAAAAACAGCTATCTATAAAAATAATCAGCCCCGGAATGACCAATACATTCCGGGGCTGATTGCTTTATAATCCTTTTATGCTTTCTTCTTGGTATATTTTCCTCGTTTCGGTTTAGCTGGAGCTGATGCAGCTTTCTCGCTCTGTAATTTGATGATTTCCATGCAGGCGTCCAAGTTTAAATCTTCCGGAACGATATCCTTTGGGATTTTGTAATTACTGCCTTTATAAGCAATGTAAGGGCCATATCTTCCGTTCATGATTTCCAGCTCAGGTTCTTCGTCGAACTTCTTGAGGTGCTTCTTTGCTTCTGCTTCCGCTTTTTCTTTTATTAATTCCAAAGCCTCTTCTAATTCTATTTCCATCGGATCTACGCCTTTGGGAAGTGAAGTATAAGTTCCGCTGTAATAAATGTACGGCCCGAAACGCCCGGCATTGACAGTAACCGTTTTGCCTTCATGCTCACCAAGGGTACGAGGTAACTTAAACAGCTCCATTGCTTCCTCTAAAGTGATTGTTTCGATGGATTGACCTTTCTTTAAAGGAGAGAAGCGGGGTTTTTCTTCATCTTCAGCACTTCCAATTTGTACTACAGGGCCGAAACGTCCGATTTTGACGCTTACAGGCTTGCCGCTAACAGGATCATCTCCCAATATGCGTTCTCCGGTCTTGTGTGCATTTTTGGCAGCGAGAGTACTTTCCACGGATGGATGGAAGGTTTTATAGAACGTCTTCATGATAGTCGTCCATTTTGTATCTCCCTCGGCAATCTCATCAAATTGCTTTTCTACACTGGCTGTGAAGTTGTAATCCATGATGCTGGGGAAGTACTGTGTCAGGAAGTCAGTCACTACTGTACCTGTATCTGTAGGTAGCAGTTTTGCTTTTTCTGCTCCGGTGATCTCAGTACGGGTGGCATCTGTGATTTTGTCTTTCTTCAGAGTAATTACATTGTATGAACGTTCCTCACCTGTTTTATCTCCTTTTTCTACGTACTCACGTTGTTGAACGGTAGAGATCGTAGGCGCATAAGTAGAGGGGCGACCTATCCCTAATTCCTCCAGTTTGCGCACCAAGCTTGCTTCTGTATAGCGGGGTGGATGTTGTGTAAAGCGTTCAGTGGCAGTAATGTTCTGATACTCTAACTTCTGACCTTTCTTTAACGGTGGCAGCAGATGAGTTTCATCTTCCTGTTCCACATCGTCATCATAAGATTCTCTGTATACACGCAGGAAACCGTCGAATTTCACAACTTCTCCCGTGGCACTGAAAGCCTCGGATGTATTGCTTATACTGATGGTCGCTGTTGTCTTTTCCAGTTCGGCATCTGCCATTTGAGAAGCAATGGTACGTTTCCAGATCAGATCGTATAGTTTCTTTTCTTGTGCACTACCTTCTATCTGTGCATTCTCCATATATGTGGGACGGATAGCCTCATGCGCTTCTTGTGCTCCTTTGGTCTTGGTGCTGAAGTGGCGTGGATGTACATATTTGTCTCCCATCATATTGGCAATGGCTTCTTTGCTGCCGTTGATGGCGAGTTCCGATAAGTTTACGGAGTCGGTACGCATATAAGTAATACGTCCTGATTCATACAACCGTTGAGCTACCATCATCGTTTGTGCTACAGTGAAGCCAAGTTTGCGTGCGGCTTCCTGTTGCAAAGTAGAAGTCGTGAACGGTGCAGCCGGGCTCTTCTTTACCGGACGTGTCGTAATATCTTCAATGGTAAATATTGCTGATTGGCAGCTTTCCAGGAGCTTCTGCGCCTCAGCTTTGGTCTTAAGGCGGTGTGCAAGTTCCGCCTTCATCTCAACGAGTTTTCCGTCAGTGTCGGGAACAAGGAAAACAGCAGTGACTTTATAAGATGCTTCACTTTGGAAAGCATGTATTTCACGTTCACGCTCTACAATGAGCCGTACGGCTACAGATTGTACACGTCCGGCAGAGAGTGCGGGTTTCACTTTTTTCCATAATACGGGAGAAAGTTCAAAACCTACAATACGGTCAAGAATGCGGCGTGCCTGCTGGGCATTGACAAGATTGATATCAATATTGCGTGGTTGCTCGATAGCTTTCAGTATAGCGGTTTTGGTGATTTCATGGAATACGATACGTTTGGTATGTTCCGGTTCCAGTTTTAGTACTTCATACAAGTGCCAGGCGATGGCTTCTCCCTCGCGGTCCTCATCGGAAGCCAACCATACGGTATCAGCATCTTTAGCTTCAGCTTTCAGTGTCTTAACCAGTGCTTTCTTATCTTCCGGAATTTCATAGTCCGGTTCAAAGTTTTTTTCAACGTCAATGCTGAATTCTTTCTTCTTCAAGTCGCGTATATGACCATAGCTGGAAAGAACTTTAAAATCTTTTCCCAGGAACTTTTCAATTGTTTTTGCTTTTGCCGGTGACTCGACAATGACAAGGTTTTTTGGCATAAATTTCTGTTTTATAGTGGCTCCTGCCACTGAATTTGCCCGCAAAAGTAGAAAAAAACAATTGTTTCCACCTTATAATATGTGGAGAATATATTCTTTTTTAGCAAAAATGACTTTTTTTGCCACGCAATTTGTTAAAAACGAAAACTCACTCCACCCATGAAATTGATACCTTCTGTGGGATATCCCGGGTAATATTGGTAGTCTTTGTTCAATAAATTGTTTGCACGGACATAGATTGATATGCCCTCAAAGACTTCGTAGCTACCGCCAAGGTATAGATTCCCAACCGGATCTACACGCTCGTTGCCTATCTTCTCACGAGTGATGTGCTGATAACCGAGGTTGATCAGGACAGAAGAAACCGGACGAATGTCTACCTTGAAGTTTGCTTCGAAAGAAGGCATGTAATAGAGTAGCTGGTCTCCGCTGTTATTTTCTGTCTTAGCAGTTTTCCAGTCACGGTAAATGCCCGAAGCGGTGAAGGAAATAATATCCTTATAGCTGTAGCTGGCTTCGGCGCCTGCATATATGTTATGCATATTTCCTTGGAGCAATTGAAGGTATGAACCGCTATAGTTCGCAATTGCGGCAGAAGCAAGATTATTCTTTAAATCCTGATATCCACCATAAATATTAAACCATAAACCTGTTACCGGACTGGTTTTGAAGCCGAGAGCGGCATTCAGCTGTTCGTAGGTGGCATCCAGTTGTGTACTACTTTGGCCATAAGGTGAAACTATTTCTAGCTTGCGGAAATCATTGGTCTGTCGTCCGCCTGTAGCCTGGGCGTAGAGAATGTAACTGTCAGAGAAGATATATTGGGCTGTCACGTCCGGTGCTACCCGGAATTTCTTGCCAAATCCGAATGCAAAATCCACGTGAGCGCCGAGACGGATTTTCCAGTCTTCGCTCTGATACAGATAATAGGGATTTAATTCCACAGAGGTATAATCTTCAAAAAGATTGTTCTTGTAGAACGTATTGTCCATGGAGAGATCTACTCCAACAAACTGCTTTTCGGAGATTGTTCCCATTGCACCGGCTTTTGTCCGTACCATAACTTCCTGTGCATCCTGATATTGTATATCGTGTTGGCGTTCGTAGAACATCAGGTTGGTTTCGGCATGAAATTGAAGCGGTAATTCTTCGCTGGTTGATTTTATTCCGAAATGTACATCACCCGACAGGAATTTCTGCTTATTATTTGTGCTGCCGGGCATGAAGTTGAAGTTGCTTAGCCCGAAGTTTCCGGCTACATTTAAGTCCATTTTCCGGAAAGCATGTACATAATCCATGCCCGCATGTGTACGGTAATAACGTGCATCCCATTTATCCTTGGAATCAGGCAGATCTAACTTGCCATCCATGCCGTTCATGTGGAAATTCAGGTTCAGTTTGTCACTGTTAGGCAGGATGAACAGATAGTTGGCACGAGCGTCCAGGTTGCCGTAATTGCCATATCCCAGACGGGCGTAGCCGCGTTTTGCCTTATCCTGGCTTTCAGCTCCTGTATACGCCTCCATGGTAGTTGCAGGGATATTTCCCGCAGGTGCGAGTGTGGCATCATATTCCACAGTCTTTTTGCTGACTGTTGGCGGCATTACCTTGGGCAGTACGTTTACTTTGGAAGCATCTATGATGTTCGGATTGTATTCTTGTTCTACCACGACCGTGCGGCTCAGGGTAGTATCTTTAGCTTGCGTTTGGGCTTGCACCCAGTTCGGTATGGTTATAAGTGCCAATGCCCCGAATATATATTGTACCTTTTTCATATTTATAATTGACTAGGTTTTTACTTCAGTTTTTCTAATCTTTCATTAATCATCTGTTCGATGTCATCGTCGGCATGGTAATTCTGTTGCAGGCTCAGCAAGTATTGGCGTGCATCCAGTTTTTTATCCATTGCTACATATACATCCGACAGCAGAACGAAACTTCTTGCCAGCCAGTAAGCGTGTGGTGTGCTCTGATCAATGAAGTTGAGTATTTCCTTTTCAGCAGCAGTGTATTCACCTGCCTTATACAGTTGTTGAGCAACCAGGTATTTGGCTTCGGCCCCATAAAGTGTGCGTGTATCCTTAGCCAGTGTCTGAAGGTCGTTCATGGCTTTCTTGTCGGCGCGTTGGTTCAGATAGGCCTTGGCACGGAAATACAGGGCTTCGTTGCGTAGCTCCGGTGTCAATTTGGTTTCGGCAAGCAGGTCGGTGGCAGCAGCGATTGTTTCCACGTCATCCTGCATCAGGGCGGCACTGCGCAGCATTCCTGTTTCTGCAAGCTGGCGGCGTTCGGGAGTGGTAGCTTTTGCTTTCAACTGTCTGTAGTCATTCAATGCCTGGTCGAACTGCTTACGGTTGAACAGAATTTCCGCACGTGCAATGAGTGCTTCCTGTGAATAAGGATTATCCGGATATTCCAGCAGTTTGCCGGCATGTTCCAATACGGCGGCTTCATCTTTCTGTTCTTTGCCAATCACACAAAGATAGTAATGGGCGTTCAGACTGAATGCGCCGTTGGGGAAGCTTTGCAAATAACGGGTAAAGCTTGATTTGGCAGGAGCGATCTCTCTTTTCATATATACCTTTTCTGCGGCGATATAAGTCAGAGAATCCTGCTCGCTGGCATCAAAGCGGATTTCTCCCGGCATCTTGGCTGCCAGGGCGGCAAATTCATCTACACGGTTAGCATCTACATAGATCGATTTCAAGTCACGCATGGCGAGACGTGCTTCTTCACTACCCGGATACTGGGTTACTACATGCTTGTAAGCATCTATCGCGCGATCATATTCATCGTTTTGGTAATAAAGCAGGCCGATTTCAGCAGCGGCTTTACGGCTGACCGGGCTTTCGGGATATTTATCCAGCAATTCTTTAAATGCTGCGATAGCCTGGCGACTGTTGCTTGTCTGTACATACGAACGGCCTTTTTCGTAAAGAGCATTTATGGTATAGGGTGAAGACGGATATTTGTTTGCCATGCGGTTGAGCAATGCAACCTTACCATCATAATCTTTCTGCAAGCCGGCAACCAAAGCCAACTGATAGAAAGAATAATCACCTGCAGGAGTTCCCATATTTTCTGCTTTGGTATAATATTGCTTGGCTTCATCGAAACGGCGTGCGTGCAGATAACAGTCGCCTATGCGATTGTAAGCATCTGCGAGTGCAGTGGGATTTTCTCCTTTTTCCAGTTGTGTGAATTTCAGGAAACGGTTCTGGGCAAGTGTGTAATCTTTCTCATGAAAAGCTATGTAGGCCAGATTATAGTATGCCAGTGCATAAGTTTCTGTATTTCTGTCCGGAGTAAGATTCAGATATTCACTGAAGTTACTTGCTGCTTCCTGCATCCGGTTCAGACGATAATAAGCTTCTCCTCTCCAATAAATAGCATCCGCCTTGTTTTGCAGATTATATTGTCCCAAGGCTACAGACTGGTTAAAGTAACCGATAGCTTCCTGGAATTGTGCATTGGCAAAAGACTGTGTACCGAGATGGAACAAGATTTTCTGTTTCGCCTCCAGAATTGCAGTGCCCGGGTGAGCGATTCGTTCGATGGATTTCAAGGCGGCTTCGTAACTGCGGGTATTCATGTATACCTCTACCAGATAACTGCTGACTTTGTCTACATATTGGGAATTCGGGAATTCATTAAGGAATTTCTCGAAAACAGTAACAGATTCACCGAAAGCGGAATAGGAGGTCTCGTGAATACAAAGGGCGTAATTGTAAGCAGCCTGCTCTTTGACTTGCATATCTGCATTGGAGGCAGCAGCTTGTTCAAATGCCATGCGTGCCTTGTTCTTATCTGACATTTGCAGATAAGCCAACCCCATGTGCAGATAGGCATTTTGTGCCAGTGCGTCATTTTCAGCGGTTACTTCGCCGAGGGTATTTGCCGCTTTGGAGTATACACCGCAGTTGTAGTACGAAAGTCCCAGCATATAGAGTGCATCCCGACGGGGGGCAGCCTCTTTATTGTTTTCCAGATACTTTTCAAATGCTTCCATGGCTTCGTGATACTTTCCGAAGTGATAATCGGCATCACCGAGAACACGGTACATTTCAGCTGTATATTCATTATTCGGGTAGGCGGACAGATAATTCTGCGCTACTATTTCCGCTTTATCATAATTCTTTTTAATCAGGTAAATCTCTGCGATATAATAAGGCGCAAGCGCTTTGTACTTGGCGTTATCCTGTAAAGACAGGAAGCCGGTCATTGCTTCGTCATAACGTTGCTGGGTGTAGCGGATATAAGAAATGTAGTATGTGCAATCGGCTGCATACTTTTTACTGGTGCTACGGAGAGTTTCGAACCATATGGCAGCTTCTTTCACATTACCTGTTTTCAAATAGCAGGTTGCCAGACGGTACGTCATATCGTCGCGTTCTTCATTTCCCAACAGATCGAGACGGGCAGAATTGAATATAGCCATGGCTTCATCATATTTTCCTTCGAAGAAATACACGGATGCCATAAGTGCATAAATGCGATTGGCATAGGGTGTATCAGGATATTCATCCAGATAGGCCTGCAATTTGTCTAAACTTTTAAGGTCTTTTAGTTCGTAGGCAGCACATACCAGCATATACTCGGCTTCCATCCGTTCGCCTGCGACAGGCAGGGGCTTGCCTTCTGCATCTATCTGGCGTACAAATGCTTGCAACGGTGGGATGGCAGCTGCATACGCTTTTTGTTGGAACAGTGACTGTCCTTCCTGGTAAAGTCGTTGAGGGGAAGTGATATTCTCGCTGGTCTGTGCCGTAGCGAGCAAAGGTGCACAGCAGAGTGCCGTGCATAGTATTCGGGAGAGTTTATTCTTCATAATGCAACGCGTTTTTACAAAAGTACGGGTTTTAAGTCGAATTTGTTACACTTGTTTGGCTTTTTTAGGATATACCGTGGTCTGTGCGAATCATAATTCGCCCATTTCTTTCAGAAATATTCCTACCCCTTTGCGGATGGAACTCAGTCCGAAATCTTCTGTATGTATATCTTTCAGTGGCAGAAAGAAGACGTCTGCGGCATCATCCATTGCTTGGTAATGCAAGGTGTCAGTTACTGTACAGCGGAAGAATAAATCCAGAGTATGGACGGTGAAACCGGAATACACATATATATTGGGCAAAGAGAATAAATATTCCGCCTTTTTCACTTCCATTCCGGTTTCTTCTTTCACTTCGCGGCTGACTCCCTCTTCTCCGGTTTCCGCCATGTCGATAAAGCCACCCGGCAAATCCAGAGTTCCTTTAGCCGGATCCTTGGCACGGCGGCATACTAATAATTCGTTCCGTTCATTCATTATCAGTGCCACGGTGGCGGCAGACGGGTTGAAGTAATAGACGAATTCACAGTCGGCACAACGTTTGGACTTTTCATTGTTGATTTCAAAATGCACGGAGCCACACTTGGGGCAGTATTTGAATTGGGAAAAAGGATGTTCCATAAATGGTTGAATATTAGGTTTTAAAATTATGTATCCAGCAGCCATTTCCAGATGGGGATAACTTTTATCTCCATGCCGTTTTTTTGAATAGTCTCCTCTTCATCGTAGGTGATGACGAGTAACGTCTCTACCGCTTGTGTTTCTGCTATTTTCAATAAAGCGTCTGTTTCTCTTTTACGGGTGGATTCTTCTTTTAGGCTATAGGATACTTGTACGGCCAATTTTGCAGTAGGGATGTAAAAGTCTACTTCTATATTTTGTTGATAAAAATAGAGTTCCTCTTCATATTTCTTTTTTAATGAGATGGCAACTATATTTTCCAATAACGAGGTCACCGGGTCTATTAGGAATAAGTTCAGCAGCCCATTGTCGATGAAATAATATTTCCGGTTCGATATTTTCTCTACTAATTTGCTGGCATAGTTTTCAAGTGAGAAGAATAGCCATGTGGCTTGCAAGAAATTAAGGTAATCGATAATGGTGTCCGTTGAAACTTTGGCGCCTGTTGTTGAAACGATATTGGTCAGACGGTTGAAAGAAGAAGGTTGTTTCACACTTTCAGCCAGTTTACGAATCAAGACTTTCATAGCGAGGTCATTGCGAATGGAATAACGGGTTATCAGGTCACCGAAGAAAATCTTATTGAATAGATTACTGAGCCATTGCCGTTTTTCTATTGTTTCTATGAGCATTAATTCGGGTAGACCTCCATAACTGAAATAGTCGGAGAATGTCCGGACTATCTCTGTACGGTTTTTGTAATACCATGTTGGTCCAATCTCAATTTTAGAAGCTTTCAGAAATTCAGAAAAGGAGAAAGGATATACATTTTGTACTATATATCGCCCTCCCAGTGTAGTAGCAATTTCGGCACTCAGCATTTTGGCATTGCTGCCGGTAATATAAACGCGATACTGTTGGTCGGCCAGACGGCGTGCAAATTTCTCCCAATGCTCCACAATCTGTATTTCATCCAGAAAAAAGATAGGTTTATGCGGATAAAGTTCTTCGTAAGAAACTTTGATAAGGTCCAAATCTTCTACAGTCAAATTGACCAGGCGATCGTCTTCAAAGTTGAAATAGAGAATTTCTTCCGGTTGATGTCCATCATTCAACAAGCTTTGTATTTGTTGGTACATCAGATAGGATTTCCCGGCTCGTCGGAGTCCCACGAAGACATAGTTCAACTGATGAGATAGATGTATTTCACGCTCTATTAATGTAATATTAGCAACAAATTGCTGATATTCAATGATTAAACGTTTGATGGTGTCTTTGTCCATATCTCTTTTTGTAATTGATGACAGGCAAATATACGAATAGTTATCGAATATATTCGATAAAATGAATATGTTATTATCGAATATACTCGATAATAAAGGTCCTATCACTCATTCATCATGGTGTAGGACCTTTCTCTAAATTAACAAACAATTTACTTATTGAACCAGAATCTTTTTTCTTGCCAGCAGATAGATGCCTTTTCCCAATCCGGTGACAGCAGTGGTGCCTTCCTGTACTTCAACCTGACGTACCATGTGTCCGGCTGTATCGTAAATGGAAAGCGTACGTTCGCGGTCGCTCTTGATGTAAAGAACACCATATCGGACATAGATTTCTATTCCATTCCATGCGTCGGAAGGTAGTTCTTCTATGCCGGTGATTTCTCCTCCTATTCCTCCGATACTGTAAAGTTTCGGTGCATTGATTGCCGCCTCTTTGCTAATCAGATAAGCTTCGAAGGGTTGCACATCGCGCAAGTTACGGATGAATGCGCCACCCGGGGCGATATTCTCATACGTAGCCGGGTTAATGGCATATACCGTATCGTGTTTGAATACAGTTTCGTAGGCGGGAATCATTATTCGATTACTTCCTTCTATGCGGGCAAGTTCTTTGTAAGAAGTAGCTTTAACCTCTACACCGCCGGCATCTTCGGCATGGAACTGTACTTCTCCGCTGATGTTGAATTCGTCTTCATACGACTCGCTGTTTGGCAGTGAGATGATGTAGGGCTTGTTTGCTTTCATGGCAGTGGTATGTTCAAAGCCATCGGTTGTCATCTGAGCCAGCCAGAAAGGTTTGACTCCTTTCTTTCCGCTGTTGAAAGGTGCCAGTTCTCCTTGCTTCTCGTTGCTGAAACTTTGTACATCAAATGGCAGTACGATTGCTTCCCATCCGGCGGCATTGATTTTGTTACCGGACTTCATGCTGAAGTTACGTTTGTAGGTAATGTCTTTTGCTTTGAATGCCTGTGGAGAGCGGAAACCTTTGCCATGAGTCAAAGAAATCTTTTCTGCCATGCCGTTAATTACCACGTTGCCTTCATAAGTACATCCGGTTCCTTCGGGAGCGAAGATCAACAAATTCCCCATCTTGGCAGGCGTATCAAAGCTTTCGGCGGTGATGGCGGCTTGTACATTCCAGTTTATCAGTAATAGCTGATTGCAGCCGTTGAATACGGCTTTCTCTACGGAAGTCACGCTGGCGGGGATTTCTATTTCTGTCAATCCGGTACAATTGTTCAAAGCTGCGGTTGCAATCTTCGTTGTATGGTTGGAGAGTACAAGACGTGTCAGGTTGGGCAGGTTGCAGAACATATAATCTCCGGTAATGTCATTGGCAGTCAGATAATTCTGGTAGTATTTATCTCCGCCTTCTACAATGCGTGCTCCACTGATGTCGAGTCGTTGCAGATTCTTCAAACTACGGATGAATTTGATATCTGTTCCGTTGAGGTAACCGGTTAGTGTCAGGTTGACGATGGCTTCCGGATCGCCTGCTAATTCGGGTAAAGTTCCGGCGGGTTCCACATGGATGGTGTCGGAGGTGTTTTGCCCGATACAGACAATGGTGATGACATCCTTGTTATAGGTTTCATCTCGTGTTGCATCATGCAGCAGGGCGTAGTAGATGCCTTTTTCCAGGGTCTCTATTTTCTTTCCTGCCAACAACTCACCGCTGGAGAAGGTATAAACCAGTTCTTTTTTTGCATTGAACAGTGTGAGGAAGCAAGGCTGATCTGCTTTCCAGTAGACGGAATCTTCTTTATTGATGTCGATGCTGATTGCAGCCAGATTCCGATTTGCCGGCTTGGTGATGCTTTCCCCTTTATTTATAGACAGTGGGTGTGCTTCCAGTTCTATCTGGCTGGTGTGCACAAAGGTGTCCATTTCTACTGTGCTCCATTTATCAGCTATGTCCTTAAACTGTAAGTTCAGTTGCAGGGAATCGGTCCAGGCAAATGTACCTTTCCGGTTTTCTTTATCCGAACTGGTCAGTTGAATCTTTTGAGGCATAGATTCCGGAATGATATATGGAGGTATATCAAGGAGGAAACCATTCCATTCTAAAGGATTAACGGGAGCGATGTCTACAATCTTTAAAGTGTTTAGATCATCATTCAGCCAATAACCATAATTGCAGATCTTATTATCTGCTACTGCACTGGTTTTCATTAGATATTGCGTCAGCAAATTACTCCAATTTCCGAGTTTATCCTTTGCGCGAAAATTAAGATAATGTACACCTTGACGTAAAGATGAAGCATCCAGATCGAAGGTGATTACTCCGTTCGTGTTTTCTACAGTTTTCCGTTCTGCATAATCTGAATCCAGCCAGTATTCGTAACTTATCAATGAATTATCTGCTCCGTTGTCGCTACTGGTTTGATAAAAGAACTGCGTCAGTAGATTACTCCAATTCCCGAGTTTATCCTTTGCCCGTAAATTGAGGTAATGCATGCCTTGGCGTAAAGTTGATGTATCCAGATCGAAAGTTATTGCTCCTTTGGTGTTTTCTACATTTTTTCGTTTTGCATAATCTGAATCCAGCCAGTATTCGTAGCTTATCAGTGAATTATCTGCTCCGTTGTCGCTACTGGTTTGATAAAAGAACTGCGTCAGCAGGTTACTCCAATTCCCGAGTTTATCCTTTGCCCGTAAATTGAGGTAATGCATGCCTTGGCGTAAAGTTGATGTGTCCAGATCGAAAGTGATTACTCCTTTGGTGCTTTCTACATTTTTTCGTTTTGTATAATCCGTATCCAACCAGTATTCGTAACTTGTCAGTGAATTATCTGCTCCGTTGTCGCTACTGGTACGATAGAAGTACTGGGTTAGAGGCGTACTCCACTTACCTTTATCGTCTTTGACGCGAAAGGTAATGTAGTGCATGCCTTGATGGAATGTAGATATATCTGCATCAAAAGAAATATCGGATTGCATATGTGCGGTATAAACTTTTGATGGAAAATCTGTATCAAACCAATACTCATATCCTATCAAGGTTTGTCCCCTTGTAGTGACCGATAGGAGAAGTAACAATAGTATATAAGTTAATCTCTTCATGTCTTATAGGGTATTATCGCCAACCTCAACTTTAATGCTTACTTTTAATTTCCCATTTTCTGTTTTAGGTGCTATGTCTTTTGATACAATATGCGGAATCGTTAATGCGGTGTTGAATGGAAAACTACTGCCGTATAGCCCGATTTGTTTTCCATCAGTACCAATGTAATCTTTTTGGGCTTGGTCGGATAGTTTATAGGTATTGGCGTCATTGTAATCTTTAGTATCACTTTGAGATTCGTCTGCCCAGAAAGCACTGGTGTCGGTTACTATCCAATTATTACTTTTTAAGATAACTTCTTCTAATGCACGACTTTGGTAAAGTACATTGTTATAGACTGTACAAGAGGCATTGAGAGAGTTATTGCTTCCCCCATAATTTTCAAAAGTATTATAAAAGTCTGGCTCACTGCTATTTTTTATGATGTTATTCTTTAGACTACCTCTTAAAGAATTAACTATGTTGTGTATGATGCAGTTCTGTATTAATATTGAAGATTCTGCCTTATTTCTTCCTATGTGGTTAATAATGCAGTTGTCAATACCCATATTGTTGGAATCTCCCGGTTCAAGCCAGACCGCAAATCTGCAATGAATAAATAAGACATTTTTGGAAGTCATCATAATACTCCTGTCTTTCCATACCGCAAAATGCGCAAACCGACATTTTGCAAAAGTCGCTGCATCCAAATGATTTCTCACCCAAATCTGATTATTATTATAGATACCTTCCATGTATAACCCTTTTGCCGGCTGTCCATCAATCGAATCCAATGCAATAGAGAAATCTCCATCAATCCGTGTTGGATATGCCATTCTGCCTTCTTTCTGTGCTGTTGTGTCACTGTGCATTTCATATCCGTTTCCGTAAATCGATACAGCTTTTGTGATATCTGTAGCATTGAAAGTTCCGGCTCCTAATATGATTGTATTTCCATTCTCAGCAGCAGCCATTGCTTCTTTGAATGCTTCAGTACCATAGAAAATTTGGGTTGCATCTCCTTTTTGTAAAGTTACCAAAAGTACATCTTGCGCTTTCATGCTTGCGGTAATGGCGAAAGCCATAATTAATGAGAAAAATACCTTTTTCATAATCATAATTATTTAGTAGTTAATAGTTTGTTAATTGATTTTGTTTCAGGGAATGCCGGGTCATCAATGCTCGGGTCGGTTTTCTTAGTACGGGCGGTTGTTGTACTGCTGTATGCGTATCCGTTTTTATTATGAGCATACGCCCGTATATAATAAGTTGTGTACCCGATAAGCCCTGTTATTGTTACTGATACTTGCCCTGTAGTGCCATTTGTTTTAATAATTCCTTCATTTTCTTCTATAGTGGGTGTTCCTGTATGACTGTAAATAAATCCTCGTTCATCAATCGCTGCTCCTCCATCAGTAGAAACAGTTGCGGATACGTCGAGGGTAGATGGGGTAGGGTTATTGGTCGACATATTTTTTAATGTTGCAATAGTGGAACTTCCCGTCTTTATTTTAATAAACGCGCTACTGTATCCTACTCCTTTTGAGTTTATGGCATAAGCTCGTACATAATATTCCGTATTATACTTCAGTTTAGTCAATAAAGCTTCAAAATTATTTCCGGTAGAGGGCGAGATGACAGAGTCATTATCTATGGTCGGTTCGGAATTACTTGTACTCCAGCAGAATCCTTTTTTAGTGATGGCAAGACCACCATCGTCTGTGACGGATGCTTTTATGACCGCATTGTCATCATTTACCTGCACTTCCTGAAGATTGCCGAGTGTTGGCTTAAAGGTTTGTTGAGTTTTCACTGTAATACTGGTACTGTAGAACATACCATCGCGGGTACGTGCGTAAGCGCTAATATAATAAGTTGCACCTTCTTCAAGTCCTGTTACTGTGAAATCTACGGCGTTACCTTCTGATTCATCTTTTGCCGATGCGTCATTAATTGTCGGTGAAGTAACCGTTTTGCTATAACAAGCCCCTTTTTCGATTATATTGAAATCGGCAGCTGCCGTGATGATAGATTTAATATGTACGGATGATACATCCAAGTCACTATAATCCGGTACTGAAAGAGAGACGGTTTGCTTGACAGGGGTAGTACACTCTATGGTGTTGCTGTAGCCGATTCCTTTTTCATTGAGAGCATACGCGCGAATATAATATTTCTTTTCCGGTTCCAATTCTTCTATAAGAGCGTCGAAAGCATCCGTTGTTTTTTTTATTTCTACTTTGTTTCCGTTTACGGAAGGTTCGGTGGTTTCCGCACTCCAGCAAAATCCCCGTCCGAGGATGTCGAACCCTCGTTTGTCGGTGATGGTTGCAGATACTTTCACGCTGGTGGCGGTCAGGTCTTTGTCTGTGATACTGCCCATGCTTAAACGTGGCGTTTTTTCTGTGATGCTGAATGATATAATTTCTCCCCGTTTTACGTTATATCCGCTGGAGGCGTAAATGCAGAAATAATAGGTTCCCGGTGACATCTCTTTTAAATCGCAGAGGTATTTGTTACCTGTATTCGAGGAGGAAGCTTTTTTAATGACCTTTTCGCTACCGGAAGTAATGATTTCCTCAGAAGTAGCGATTAGGAATCCTACTTCATTTTGGGTTGTACTTTTAGGGTTGGCTATCACTTCTCCTGAAAGGGTTATATCTATGCCAGGCTTGTCCAAGTCTTCTGCACTTCCAGTCGTCACGGTGGGTGCGAAACTTGTAGGTTCGGTGTCTTTTTCACAGCTTGCCACGAATAGCAGCAGGCTGCACCAAATGATATATTGTAATCTTTTCATCGTTTAAATGGATATTAGAATTAAGAATTAGAAAAAGAAGCCAATGCCTGCGCTGAGTTCGTGGTATTTGAAGTTGACGGTTTGGAATCCCACGGATACCGCAAATTGTCCCAGTCGTCCGATGGCGCCAAGTTCAGCGGCTACGCCTGTGGCGGAGTGGTCGGTGTTCTTTACCAGTTCGCCGTCTATCGTTTCCCATGCCAGAACCCGGTTGCCGTATCCTGCGCCAATGTAGGCGTATAGCGGTTTGATGATTTGACGTAAATAGCCTGCGGTGATAGACATGCGTGCTTTGTTAGTGACACCTTCTTTATAATAAGGTGTACCCGTGCCATTGGCCAATGCCCCTGTATCATCGCATTCCAGTTCGGTGGATGCCGAACCGAAGTCGCTGCGGAAGCGTAGATACGCTCCGTTCTTACTGACAATGCCGACCATGGCGCCAAAAGAAATCTGTGAAGGATGATAGCCGACTTCCGCCATTACCAGCGTGCGTCGTGGCTCTTTAGGCTTGATGGTGGACTTCATTTTAAAGGTAAGGCTGCTCGTTTTGCCAGCGAAAATGGTGACAGTACTGTCCATTGGGAAGAAAAATTCTTTTTCGATGCGTATCCGGTACTCTTGTAATGGCATTCGGTCGCTCTTGTAGGGTGTCTGTCCAGCAAGCTCATTGTTTATAAAAACTTTGGCGTCCTGTTCGGGCAGGGAGAATATTTCCAGATATCCGAAACGGGGTTTCAGTGTTACGCTCATGATCTTTTGTTCGCTACCCAGATCGATAACACCGGCTTCGGGGGCGTACATGGGTGATTCCACCCTGTAGGTATGGGTGCCTTTTTTCATGGTAGCGGTGAACAGTCCGTTTTCGGTAGGTACTTTTTCATCATCGATATAAATATCGGCGGTTGCCGGATCGGGACGCATCACAATTAGTTGGGTATTCGTGTTTGCGGGTGTTTGCTGCGCTCCGTCTCCTATTTGTATTTCCATTTCATAGACAGTGGCTTTCTCAATAATGTCAGGATAGAAGTAATTGCGGAGTACACCGAACTTATCGTGCATAATGGAAATACGTCGTGCTCCGCGAGGAATGTACAGCCAGATTTCTCCGGGCTTGTTTTCACGGGAAACGATTCCGAGTGCATCCGGTTCGAACATTAGGTCTTTTTCGATTGTAACGATACGGATTAGTGCACATACTTCTCCGTTCTGATCCCGTTGAGGAGCGGTGATCCGGGCGGTGACATCTGTTTCCATCCGGTTGAATGAAGTCACCTGGATTTTGTTTTGTGCTTCCGTAGCAGTTGCAGCGAAGAACAAACTTATCACTAAAAGTAATTTTATCGACAACCATTTTGTGACTTTCCTGTTTGTCATAGCGTGTTTTTCTGTTTCTTCCGTCTATCCTCTCCGGCGGAGGTTACTATATAAAAAAGCGTGAGGACCGTTTCTGTTCATCTCCCTCTAAGGTTCTGGAATACCTTGCCCCGGATGAACAACAGCCCTCACGCCTATGTTATATAATATAACGTAGACGTGAAGAAACTGTTGCTATTGCTCCGGGGTTGAATTTTCCAGATTCTAGAGGGGAACAATAACTTTCGCTTCTTGCGTTCGTAAACTCACATTTTATAGTCTTATGCGTCACCTATCTCTATAAGCAGCAAGACTTGGTACAAATGTAGGATAAATTTTCTTAATAAAGAACTCCCTTTGGATAATTTTTTATTATAAATAGTGGAACTTCTGTTAATGTCTGCTGTATTTTTTCTGTATAATCTGTTATATCGACCACTTAGTATGGATATAATGTTGTTTGTCTATGAAACCGTATTCGGTAATGTCCGGGTATGGTGACTTTTCCCCTGAATCTGCGCTTTGATTTGTCTTTCTATAAATCTACTTTTCTTTTTACTGTTCTTTCAGCTTTTCCCGAATCGCCTCATTTGACGGCTTTACGGCTGAAACTTCCGGTGTATGAGCTGAATCATCCAAAAATCACTCAGTGATGCCATACTTTATCAATCTGACAGATTGACAAAGTGATAATCCTAATGCGCGAGAATGTTTTCTTTCAAGCCCTACCGGAGAGAAAGAAGAAAAAACGCAAGGATAACGTTTGGTGAAAGTGCACGATGAGTATTGTTTGTAAAGAAAAGGAGTCGCAATGTTCTTCTTGTGTTCTATTTTATTCCAAATAATCTTCATCTTTGATGTAATTGCAGCAAAAAGGAAGATGCCGAATGATCCGGCTTCGTATTCAAATAGACAGAATAAATCGGCTTTGGAGGAGGGCTACACCCTTTTTCCCGGATGGTGTCACCCTTTTAGCAAGATGACTACACCTTTTGCACCGAATGGTGTAGCCATCTTGTAAATTACATCGTTAGTTTTACTCCATTACATTATTAGTTTTATCCAATTACATGGTTAGTTTTGCCAAATTACATCATTAGTTTTAGGCAAACAGATGGTCTATTTCAAGGAAAATGAGGATTCATTGTGCTGGAAGAGTCTTTTTAATTCAAGCGTGTGTTAGCGGAATTCGCATAATGACATCTTTATGTTTGTGAAATAGGGATATTAGTGTCATTGTTCTTGTTTGTTAACTATGGGCATGTTGCGTCTATATATCGGACGTGTTGCATCTATATATCGTGCATGTTGCATCTATATATCGGACGCGTCGCATCTATATATCCAACGGTACCCATATATAGATGCTAAAAGGTAAGGGGCTCCGCGATGGCATCTTGTGTTTTGCTGCATTGAATTACTTCATTATGGCTAAACTTTCAGACAGAAGTATCGTGTCAGGACGACGTGCGTAGTGCAAGCAAAATTGCTTGCACTTAAATAAAAGTTGCTGCCACCACTGATTTTTGGCTGTTTATCAGTTGCTTATGGCGGATAGTGCAAGCGTGCAAGTAAAAGCGTGTATAAACTCTCTGTATTCAGGCAGCCAAGAGGATTTTCTTGTAATGTTTTGTGTTACCGCTTTTAATTGATTTACTTTGTAACCTCTGTAACGGTTACGGGGGTTACAAAATTTATATAACTATGAGGTTCTATGATCGTACGAATGAATTAGCTGAGTTACAGCGTAATAAATAAACTGTCATTTAATGACCACTCCCGCTTGACGGTAGTGACCGGTAGGAGACGTATCGGTAAGACAAGCCTTATCATGCGATCTATAGAAGACTCACCTACTGTATATTTATTTGTAGGTCGTAAGAATGAGGCGACTCTTTGCGCTGAGTTTATTCCTGTCATCGCTCAGTCCCTGGAGACTTTTGTCCCTAATGAAATTCGCACTTTCCGGTCATTGTTTCAGTATTTGATGGAATTGTCTGTGAGCAGGGTATTTAATCTTGTTATTGATGAATTTCAAGAATTCTACAATATTAATGAATCTGTTTATAGTGATATGCAGAATCTTTGGGATCAATATATTGCCTAAATATCAGATAGAAATGATTTGTTTATCATTAGAATCTATGTAACATATGCTTGCCGGTTTATGACTTTTAAATGCAGTACTCCCGACACGTACTGTATTGCGATGAAATTTGAGTTATATACTTCACCGCTTCATATTTATTTGTACTTTTGGCCTGCGAAACTTTAATTAATGACTTTATGAAAGTTGGAAAAATCTGTTTGTTGTTCTTTATGAGCGCAAGTATCCTGTTGGCGGGATGTGGTAATGCCAAAAATAAGAAGGGTGAAGATAACCTGGTAGGTAATGATAAAGACGATCATGGTTGTATTGCTTCCGCAGGTTATACCTGGAGTGAGGTTCGGAAAGATTGTATCCGCCTTTGGGAGCAAGGTGTGCGCATGGAGTCTGTTGCTGATAAGGCAAATACGGCATTTATAGTTTTTGCACCCGATTCGCTGCAAGTGGAATTGTTTTTCTCTAATGATCAGCCAAACGAAATATTGGATCGTCGCTCCTTGCCTGTTGGTGGTTATGCGTGGAATGTAGAAGACGATGATACGAAGAATGTTCGTCAGGAAAATGGTAAATGGACAATCAGTCAAAGAGGAAATCTGATTTACCAGCAGGTAGACGAGGATAAGTAATTTTTTCGATAATGAAAAACTTTGCCGCTATAGACTTTGAGACCGCCAACGAGCAACGTACCAGTGTGTGCAGTGTCGGTATAGTAATTGTACGGGAAGGAGAGATTGTAGATACTTATTATAGTCTGATCCGTCCCGAACCGGAATATTATACCTACTGGAATACCCGGGTGCATGGATTGACACTGGCGGATACGGCAAAAGCTCCGATATTTCCCACTGTATGGCAGGAGATAGCGCCACTTATTGAAGGATTACCGCTCATAGCCCATAATAAAGGTTTTGATGAGAGTTGTCTGAAAGCCGTTTTCAGAACTTATAGCCTAGATTATCCCGATTATGAATTTCATTGTACCTTGAGTACGGCACGAAGACGGATCAAAGGTTTGCCCAACTATCAGCTGCATACGGTAGCTGCCTACTTTGGTTATGAGTTGGAGCAGCATCACCATGCATTAGCCGACGCTGAGGCCTGCGCCTGGATTGCCCGGGAAATAATAGAATAACAAAGAAAAAGAATACGAATATGGATTTAGCATCACTTACCGCAAAAGTTTGCCGCATTGCTATGGATGCAGGAAGTTTCTTGAAAGAAGAGAGAAAAACTTTCCGCAGTGAAAGCGTGGAGAAGAAACATGCGCATGACTATGTGTCTTATGTAGATAAAGAGTCGGAAAAACAGATTGTTGCTGAACTCTCCGTTTTGTTGCCGGAAGCTGGTTTTATTACGGAAGAAGGTTCGGCAGTGTATCAGGATGAACCTTATTGTTGGGTAGTGGATCCGTTGGACGGGACTACAAATTATATTCATGACAACGCGCCTTATTGTGTATGTATAGCTCTTCGGTCTAAAGAGGAACTCTTGATCGGAGTAGTGTATGATCCCTGTAGGGATGAGTGTTTCTATGGCTGGAAAGGTGGAGGTGCGTATGTGGATGGCCAGCGGATACAGGTTTCCAATGTGCAGCAGATGGAAGATGCTTTTCTGGTAGTTGAATTGCCTTATAACTCATGTCAATATGCCCGTACGGGAGAACATCTGATACATAATTTGTATGGTAAGGTTGGTGGTATCCGTATGACTGGTTCTGCAGCTTTGGCAATATGCTATGTAGCCGCCGGACGTTTTGATGCCTGGGCGGAAGCTTTTATCGGCAAATGGGATTATTCGGCTGCCGCATTGCTGGTGCTGGAAGCCGGCGGCCGGGTGACTGACTTTTATGGGAATGAGAATTTTATAGAAGGGCATCATATTATTGCCACGAATGGATATCTGCATCCTATATTGCAACAACTGATACAAGAAGTCCCTCCGTTGGGGATGTGACATAAAGAAATAGCCTGATGAAAAATACTGTGAAATATTGGTTCGGTCCTTTGTTCCATCTTTTTTTTCCACGCTGCTGCGCAGTTTGCGGAGCATCACTTATAGAGGGTGAGGATACTATTTGTACTCGTTGCAATATAGATATGCCGCGTACGAATTACCATAAAATGAAGGATAATCCTGTAGAGCGTATGTTTTGGGGAAAGTTTCCTCTGGAACGTGCCACCTCTTATTTCTTTTATCGGAAAGGAAGTGATTTCCGCAGGATCCTACATCAATTGAAGTATGGTGGAAGGAAAGAACTGGGAGCGGTGATGGGACGTTGCATGGCGGCGGAATTACTGCCGACCGGCTTTTTTGAAGATGTAGATGTTGTCATTCCCGTACCTTTGCATCCCCGTAAACAGAGAGCTCGTGGATATAATCAAAGTGAGTGGATTGCCCGTGGCGTGTTTCAAGTGACAGGGATACCTGTAGATACTTCTTCCGTGATCCGCGAGAAACATACCAATACACAGACCCGTAAATCGATTTATGAGAGATGGGAGAATGTGGAAGGTATTTTTAAACTCCGCCATCCGGAACGATTAGTAGGGAAGCATATTCTGATTGTGGATGATGTTTTGACTACAGGAGCTACAACTACTGCCTGTGCTGATGTATTTCGTGAGATAGGAGGGATACGTATCAGTGTATTGACATTGGCGGTTGCGGAAGCTTGATGAAAATAATTTAATATAAAAGAGGTGTACCATAGAGAGCTTTTGGTACACCTCTTTTAATTATACTCCAAAGGTATTGCTGATTACCTAATCTATTTTCATGAATTTCTGTTGGATTACGTCGTTACTTGTTTTGATTGTAATTACGTAAATACCTTTGTTTAGAGCAGAAACATCAATGCCTTCATTAGGACGTACCTGATTATTCCAGATTAGAGCTTGTCCCTGGGTGTCAGAAATACGGATCTCGTCAATATTGTCAATAGTTTCCCGGATGAATAGCCGGTCGCGTACAGGACTTGGATATATCAATACACCTTCGAAAACAGGAGTGATTCCGGTTGCTTCGCCAATATGTAGACTGACAGGGGTAGTCAGGCTTCCCTGCAATGTGTTAGTCCAGTCTATCTTTTCTTTGATATTGTATTCCAATTGATCGGCAGTATCAAAAGCGCGTAATGTTATTTGCTCATCATTTTGTTCACCATGAACCGTAATGAACAGGCAACCGTTTTTCTCCACAGCCATACCTCTGCATTCGCCATTTATAAATGCACCTATCAGGTATTTTCCGGATTCGGCTTTTTGTTCTCCATCGTAGAGTTCTGCTATGATGGGCATATTATCTTCGGATAAATTGGCATCATAAGCCCATTGCGGAGTAATGTACGGTGCATCGGAGTCTGTATCACTTGCAGAATAATTGAAGGATTTTACAGATTTGGAATAATACATGTAGCCTTCTCCCGGAATCAGATGGGTGAGACTTCCTATCCATTCGGTTCCGTTGTATATAGCAAAGTTATCCAAACCTTTAATTACATCGTTTGCTTCCGCTTGCAGGTTCTTCAGACTTTCTTCCAGAGACAAAGTAGCAGTGGGTATGTACCCTATCCAGTTCCAACCTTGGTTAAGTGTAACGGTACTGTTTTCGGAGGTAACAGGTTTGCCTTTGAGCTCGAGAGTTGCATCTTTCTTCATTTTTATTTTGAAAGATGCTGTCGGACTCAGAATGTTGAGTGAACCTTGCCATCCGTTTTCGTTGTCATTTACTAAGTCACCATTTGCACCTTTCAAAGTAAGTACTGATGCTTTGATGGGTTCAAGCAAAGCGGGTAAGTCATTCAAGTGCTGATCTTGTACATTGACAGAAAGCCAGTTCCATCCTGCATTTAAGTAATAATTGAAAGCTACTTCTCCGGTTACAGTTGTGAGAACATTTACTTTTACATCAGCTTTTAACTCCATACCGTCTACTATGAAGTGTATGGTAGTGCTTCCCAGCAGTTCACCTCCAATAGTGAAGGTGGCTTCTCCATTCTCATCTAATGTAGCTTCCGGCGCAACGGTTGCAATAATCGGCGCCGAGGAGAGTGCTGTAATTTTCTTATTTACGGCAGCTTCTTTGGGCTCAACGGTAACCGTAATGTCTACTGTCCGGTTGTATGCCACTTCGATAACAGGTTCAACAACGATGGACTTGGCCTCTTTTTCAATATCTATTTCCTGGCTGAAATCACTCTCCATATTAATACCTGCATAACTTTTTACTCGTCTGCTCACTGTGAGCACAACCTTATCTGTTGTTGCAAGCGGCTCTGTAGGAGTGAACCGTACTTTAGAGGCAAATTTCTCATTATTGTTATATGGATTTATTTCTTCATTTTGCAAGAAAACTTCTCCGGTTACAATGGTCCCGTTGCGAGTTACCATAATTTGCTCGGTGGTCATTGTTTCAGGTTGCATATACTTGCTGAACTCGATTTCAATTCCTGTTTCGAATCCACGTACGGCTACAACGGTGGGTTGTGCACTTTGAGTCATACCAATGTTGACATCCAGTTGTGGGGGAGGTACGGGAAGCCAGTCGCTGTAGGTCGTCTGATATCCTTCTTTCTCGAATTTAACTTGCCATAAACCTTGAGGAACGTCCCAGGCATACATTCCCTGCTCGTCGGTGAAGAGTGGATTCTCCTGTGCATATTCGGCTGCATTCCAAAGTACGATATTCTCATGCAGCTCACCGTACATGTCTTCTACCATTTCTTTGTAGTAGCAGGTGGCAGTTACGCCTTGCAGGCGGTTGGATGGAACGGCTTCGTACACGTAGCCGGATGGGTCGAGGATAGGAGCGGATGGTGGAGCTGTAGTTATAATAGGCTTATTATTGTCATCTTCAGGGATATCCTTGCATTTTTCTGATACTTGTTTAATCCATTTCTGGTATCTACTGATATCTCCGTTTATTGAAGCTTCGAATTGCTTGTCACGTGCACTTTCAGCTCTTTCTTGTAGTATAGCCATCGCTACGCCAATAATGGGACCAAGTGCTAAATCGGCAATATTATAGAAGCTCTTTCTTCCAAATTGAGCTAAATAATAATCTTGGAACTCTTTTTTAGCTGTAAGTATATATTGATCTATTAGTGCGGCGGCTTCAGGCTTTGTTTCATAAGCGCAATAGGGAACTTCAAGTGCATCTAATTTTTGTGCCATTCCTATTACTCTATCGTGCCATCCTTTCCAGTCGTAAACGGATAAGGCAGCCTTTGTTATGTAAGATAGCCATCGGGGTATTTTTGTTACCCGTTCCATTTCTTTTTTGAGATAATTCCTTTGCCCTTGGATTTTTACCTTCTGGGCCTTTAATTCTATTTCTTTTAACCCGAAAGCGCTTTCCAATTTTTTATTTAGGGCTTTTTCCACTTCTTGTAATGACTTGTCTTTTTTCAAAAGGTTAGCAAGTTTTTTACCTGCATTTTTATTACAATCGGTAAAGATATCCTGATATATATCATAATTAGTAAGTAGCGCCTTACTGAATTCCATATATGCAGCATTTATTGTTTCAAACCAATCGGACCTATTTGGCTGTGTTTCTGCTCTGCTTAATGGAGTATCTGTAAATTCAATCAGGTAGCGGACGTTATTGCTAAAATCTATCAGACAATACATGTTTTCGTTGTATTTTTCGTAGATGCTTCCATTGTCAGTAGTTGGCAGTAAAGTGTAGCCGTCAGCTATCAGTTGTTTTTCATCAATATTTTTACAATCAGAAATAGTTCTGCTCCCCTTTACTCCTTTGCTTGTGACAAATGTCTCTTTTCCATACAAGGTATGTTTCAGGATGCTGTTTTCTACTTCATCGGAATATGAAGACGCATCGTTTATTAAAGAATCCAGATTTGAGTAGACTTCATCTATATAGGCTGTGAACTGTTTGTCGTCTAAAGTTGATAGATAATCAACGGTTTCATTGTCAATATCGGGATTTTCTGTTGGATATTGGCTGAAAAGTTTCTCAAGAGATTCAAAATCAGGAGTCTCCTTTTGTAGTTCATCCTTGATTTTGTTTTCTAAAGAATCAAGGAAATCTTTGGAGTCTTTAGTATCTTTAATGGTATTGGTGACATAAGAATAAATGTCTTTCAACTCTGAACTGTCCAACATTGGTGTCGTTGCCGCCGCAAAATCTACACTTACATTAGTCGGTAAGTTATTTGAATCGAATTTGCCGGATGCACACCATTTATCAATCTTTTCATTATAAGTTGCTTTTAATTGTTTTATTTCATTATGATCAGTGAATACATAGAGTGTTACGTCTGAAACGATGTCAGGGTTGTTGTCTGTGAAGTTGATAATAAAGGTGAAGTCTGTTTCGTGATAAAACATGTAGGACGCAGCACTATTTGTTCCATTCAATAAATCGAAGGTAACTTCTACGTTGTTTTTAAGCCATCCATTATAAAATGTCATTGTTACGGTAGAAGCTTGTATTGCATGCTTGTCATACATTAACTTTTGTGTTTCCGATTGCAGATTCATTCCCTGTTCGGTAATAACTTTGGCATAGATACTGTGTGTAGATAAATTATAGGGGTTGTTCAATTCACAGGTTGTGCTCCACATTCCGTTCGCTAAGGATGTGGTTTGACCAATCAGAATTTCATTGTCGTATATTTCTATAGTAGATTTTCCTTGTGCGGTTCCACTGATCGGTATTGTTGTTTGGGAGGCAGTGCTTGGTACGCTGATACTTAAATCCTTAACCTCATAAAATGCAGAACCAATAGGCTGATTTACTTCTCTATCGTTTAGTGTGAATTTTACAAATGCATTTGGCTGATAGTTGCCACCGGCAGTAGGTATAATGCAGAAGCGTACTGACTCAGTATAATTGGCCAATGGAATAATCAAACGATTATTATCCAACGTATAACTTGCAATACCATTACCTACCATAGCTGAGTTTTCTACATACGAACAAGTTTCAGGCAAGTCAACTACAAACTGTATATTGCTGATAGAAGAGGAACACTCCTCTTTGAAATCAATTTTTCCTTTTAATGTCAGATAATTACCTGCTACGATAGAGGGTTTGTTGACTGTAAAAGATGTGTTGTCTCCTGTGTAGTAAAGCTTGCTTTCGTCCAATTCCGGGATATGATCGTTGAAAATGGGAGAGAGAATACCACTTTTTACATTTACAGTGTTTTGTACATAATCGGTACCTTCTGTTAAGCCGGAACTTGCTAATTGAGAGAGCTTCAGAATGGAATTGAAGAAGGTACTCTTGCTCATTGAAATTAGAGTATAGCTACCGTCTGTAAGATTATTGATGGAGAGTGAAGAATCGGTGTAGGAATACTTTTTTATGAGTTCGCCATTATTTCCATAAAGGATGCCTACTATTGTAGAGTTGTCAGCAGATGATTTGTAAGATGCATTGATTCCACCTAATGCTACTATTGCAAAGTGAGTTTCTATGCGGTTCTTTTCATCAACTGTGACCAAATCTTCTACAGGCATGAATGCATTGTTCTTGCTTGAAGCCGTAATGCGAAGCTGATCGCCTTTATTCACTTCTTCCAATAAAACAATATTAGGATATTGAACTGAAAATTCCGTGATAGCCTTGTCTTTGGTAATGTTGTATATCGCATAGGCAATATTCTCGTAGTCGGAATAGCTATTCTGTATCTCGGGTGTTCCACCTTCAGTGGTAGCGTTTGTATAAGTGAAGTTCGTACTGATGGTGGTGCCGGAAATAGACTTCAGTTTGATTTCTCCAAGATTGTTTTCCTCATTAAAATTCTCTTTTGTAAATTTCTGACTGATGTAATTGGCTGCGGCAATTGTAATGGTGCTGTAATCATTGTATACATTTAATTTGAAAGTACCATCTGTACCTGTTTGAGTAGTAAATGCCTTAGAGTATTTACCATTTAATTGCTGTGATATGGAAATCACTGCATTAGGCAGAAGATTACCATCTGTGTCTTTTACCGTTCCTGATACGGTTAATGTGTCAATTGGTTGCAGATTGTAGACAGGCTGTTCTTTGTTTTCTTGTGTGATATATGATTGAGGAGCAGGAAATATGTACTGCATCCCGAGCTCTTGATTGAGTTCTATCTTATATTTCAAGCGTGTTCCGGCTATTAATCCACTCAGGCTGTTTCCTTGTGTCAGGTAAGCATCGTTTGAATCAAACCAAGTGATTCGTACACTCTTAGTGACATCTTCCTTTTGAGGTGTCAGCACTTTGAGTTCTATGGTTTGAAGTTCCAATATATTAGAGAATCTGACTGAGTCATTGCTGCTTGTGATTTTTATATCTTTGATTTCACCAAGCGTATTTCCTGTATGGTTTTTTAAATATACACTATAGACATTGTCCCGTATCAGACCATTGAATGTGTACGTCATTCTGTCGGACAGTATATATCTTTGTTTTTGAGCGTTTTTTATATTGGCAAGTTCAAGGGTCATATTCTTATATCGTCCGTCAGAAGCGGATTCAGGTAAGCTGACCGTTAGAGAGCCTACTTCTTCTGTCAAAGGTAGGATGGTATACTGACTCCATACAGGATCACTGGTATATAGAGCTAGCACTGTTTGTGGTACGCGTATAATCAGGCTTTCTGAGATATTGTGAAATGCGTTTTCATGTAGTTTAGGAGGTGCTACTGCATAGCATATTATTTCTGATAAATTGTTGCAATCAGTAAAGGCATAACTCTCTATGACAGTAAGATCACTAGGAAGCGTAATGGAAGAAATACTGATATATGAAAAGGTATATTGCCGGATGGCGGAAATACCTCTTGTATTTTTCAAATCTAGAGCTGTATAGGTCTCTAATTGCTCTGCAATCCTTAAATCTTCTTCGAGAGCTTCACCGAAAACAGTCAGTTTTCTTATTTGTTCCTTATTAATATCATGCTCTCTTAATATATCATAATATGTGTCGGTCAACCTTCCCGGAATGAAATCATCTATAATGATTTCGCCGGTGGTTGCATCCCAGAAGTTAGAATTGGGGTTTCCAGGGTTTTCCGGATTGAATCGGCACACTGCTGTTAAATGAATATCGGAAGTTCCCATAGTGAGATAATATGGATTTTCTGTGGATACGATTTCATCATTAATCCTCCATTCTTTGAATTCATATCCCTGTTTAGGATAAGCATCGATACAGATATTACTTCCTTCATCCACAAGTGTCACACTGTCTGAACTGAAATGAGCGCTTTCAGTTGGAATAGCAGACAGCACTAACTTATGAGGGGTTACCGGTTCAGGCGGATTTTCAGGATTAAAGTTGTTGTTTTGTCCTAATGTGCCGATGCTCCATAAGGCAAAAAGTATACTTATTATGTATTTCATAATTTTACTCTCCTATTGTTTATTTTAAAACAATGGTTTTAAATGCTTTATCTTTTACTGTAACGATGTATGCGCCATTCCCGATAGCAATTTCGGTTTCGGATTGAGTCGCAATAACCTGTCTGAGTAGTTGTCCGGTAATGGCATATATCTTTATATCATCTCCGGTGTCAGCTTTCACGGTGATTTTATTGTATCCCGGAATAACTCTGGGTGAATCAGCTTCGGTTTCGGTCTGGATATCTGTAGGAACAATGGACAAGTGTATTTCAAAACGATCTGCATAAGTTCCTGCTTCAGCATCGAAACTGTAACTTTCATTTTTTAAGTCAATTTCTTTGTTTTCTTGTTTGTCAATCAGAATAATGTCACCTTCCAATGGTATATTTTCTCCCATGTTGAATGTATATTCTCCTTTTTTACCGATATAAACTCCAAGTTGGATGACACCTTTTTCCAATGGACGTTCGTTGATGGCGTATTGCACTCCATTTTCTATGGTGAAAAGCTGTACTACTTCTTTGTCTTCACTCATAAATTTAGAAGCATCTTTTCCAAAATCGTATTTTATGGATGCGTTAGGGGTGATGACAAAGCGAGTTTTATCAGTATAAATTTTATTTCCTAGGGTTATATTGTATACCGTTCTTTCGGAGTTTATGCTGCGAGTGTATCCTTCTTTTGTGACGATAGCTCCATCTCCCTGTCTACCTTCCGGTTGGAATGTTATATTTTCCAGATCCAGAGGCTTTTGGATGAAGAATGCCTGCATGGGGCTTAATGCATAATGATCATCTACAGGGGAATAGGCAGAGTAGCCTCTTCCATTCTGGACGATAATCGGTGCAGAACATTCCATTGATTTGATATTGAAATAGCAAGGATAGGGATTCCCTATCAGATTCCAACTGCGATTATGAGCATACTCGGAATTGTATTCATTCAGAGTGATCTTGCGACTGGAGTTGCTGAAGAAGGTGTCTTTGTTTGCATTATGTACTGCACTAACCGTGAATTGGGTAACCTTCTGGTTGAACTGTATGATATATCCCTCTCCGGCACGTAGAATTTCTCCATTCGGTACATCTTGCCAACTGCTTCCTGCTCCATATTGTGCACGGGCTGCACCATCGTAATAACGAATGACATATAGTGCATTATTATCGACTGTTATATTGGCAGGATTTACATCGAACGGGAAAGAAACAAAGTACCACTGGTAAGGTTCGCATGTATATATTAACTCTATGTTTTCTGCAGACAGTGCATTGCTGCGTGAAATGACGATAGGGAGTTTGTTGGTGTAACTTCTGTCTCCCCATTGATCATAGACTTCTCCCTGGTGAATTTTGAGAGTTTTGATAGGCATAGGTGAATTGCCTTCTACAATAAGACCGCCTCCCATGTTTATTTCCATATCGGGAGAACCGGGTATGCGTGTATTGTCTGAAAGTAGGAGGTGCCCATTCAGTATCCAGTCTTTAGGAGTGTATTCAAACGTCTCATAGTGTGTGAATTTGTTCCAGCTTTTGTCTGCACGGTAAGATGCTAAAGAGATTGCAGGAACCACTACAGTGCAATTCTCGTGGTTGATACCTCTGAAAACTTCATCCGAATCATAAATGACATTAGCGGATACTGGAGCTGGCATTCGACATACTATTTTTTGTAAATTCTTGCAATAGGAAAGAGCGCCCGCAGATAGAGTTGATAGTTTTGTTGGCAATTCTACATATACTAGTTTTTCACATTCTTCAAAAGCATAATCTCCAAGTGAGAGCAAACTTTCAGGAAGGATTAGGGAGTCTATTTGACAATAGGAAAATGCTCCGTATCCAATATTCTCTATACTGTTCGGAAGATTTATAGAATAGAGTGAACGGCAATATCTAAAAGCGTCATTTTGAATTTCTTTGAGAGTTTCTGGCAACATTATGGCAACTACCTGCTCTTTGTTATTTAAAAAGTTTGTGGGTATGCTAGTATTCGTCGTTTGGCTAAGATCGACAAAGGATATCTGTTCTATTTGATTAATAATGTAATAGTCGTCTTGATTCATTTCTCCAATGATTCTTAACGCATATATAGGTTTGTCTAAAGCAGCTAATGCGGATTCTAATGTTCCAGGAGCAGATAAAGTAATCTCAATGACATTTCTGTCTTCCTCTGTACGTTTTTCATAGGTTTCTTCCCATACTTCTTCGGGGTTATCATTGTTATTGTAACGAGTATATGTCGTTTTTTGGAGATTACCATTGCTGTCATATTCTCGATCATAAATATCCAGATAGCTATAGCGATAGTTATATTCAGTTTCGATTTTCTCCTGGCGGATGATATCACCGTATTTATTGCAGGTTACTATTAGGGTATCACGATACTCTTCGTCGTGGTCTGTATATGTATAGCGGAAACTTCCATTGCTGTCTAATAATGTTCTCTTCTCAGTATAATAAGGCGTTTTTTGATCTCCTTGTAATATGTAAACTGTACGGGAAAACGTGTTTGTTGCATCCTCATGTTCACATTCTATACGTAAATTTATGCTTCTTCCATAGCCTTCTTTCATTGTTGCGTCGCAGTTGAAAAAGAAAGAATTATCCTCACCATCGTACATATTGCTATCCCAATCATCTTCTGTAATGAGATAAGGATTGAAGTTTTCTGTTCCATACATAGGGGTAATGTTTGAAATCTCTGTGATGTCATACGGATCATCTTCTTCCCGATAACTGATACTAATTGTTGAAGGGAAATTATCTTTCCATGTAACACTCATTTCGGACTGCTGTGATCCATAAGAATACAAATAGTTTTCCTTTATGTATGTGACATAGCCTTTTTCATTGAAAGTTGCTTTTTCTATACCCGTTTTGTTGACGGCAGTACGGATGCCGGAAGCATTGAGGGTAGTTGTAAAGTTGGCAGCGTTTTGTGTCTTCTTCCAGACTTGTGTGGGATAATCCCATACATAGTGAGTTTCACTCAAAAGGAGCTTGCCATTAGTTTTATTGTCATATTCGTATATGACCCTTTCGTTTATGTTAGGTTCTATTAATGTGACATTGCCATAGGCGTCGTATTCGTAATATTCTTTATGAGTATACACTTTCTCATTTCCATTGTTGTAGTAGAATATTCTTGTTGCCTGAGCAGGTGCCTTCTTACCTTGCCATCCTTCAACAGAGCGGGATTGAGCAGATTGCGTATTTTGAGATTGAGTAGCTATTGGTACCGTTTTCTTTGCTTTACCAATTTTTAACCAACCTTTTTGAGATTGTTGTGCGCTTATTCCACAAGAGAATAAGAAACATAATACATAGATAAAGAGTAATTTTGTTTTCATACGCTATTGATTGTTTAATGGTTTCACACTTTTATCCCTTTTTTTGAATAGAGGCATTCTCTACAAAAATAAGATAAAGTTTCTGAAAAACAATAGAACGTGGGAAAATAGTCTAGGGCTTTATTCTTGATATTTAGCGTTTTATGAGGATGGAAAAGCAGCTTACTCCTGTTTTTTGATTGTTTATCCGTCAATTTGACCGTTTATCAAATATTGTGTTTCTTTGAAGAAATAAAAGCGGCATTTATAGTTGATTACTTTTTAATAGTGCTATGAACTCAATATCGATAAATCTGTGTTAATCCGTGTAATTTGTGGTGGAATTGAGCTATTGGAAAACAAAAAAGGTTCGCCATAATGACGAACCTTTTTGCTCTTCCTCTTGGACTTGAACCAAGGACCCTCTGATTAACAGTCAGATGCTCTAACCGACTGAGCTAAGGAAGAATATGCATTCAATTTTTTTCGCTCTTCCTCTTGGACTTGAACCAAGGACCCTCTGATTAACAGTCAGATGCTCTAACCGACTGAGCTAAGGAAGAATGTTGTTTTTTCTCAAATGCGCTGCAAAAGTAATAGGATATTTTGAAATATGCAATATCTTTGCAAAAAAAATATCGAAATGGACAAAATAATTGGAATGGGCAATGCCCTTGTTGACGTTCTTGCTACTCTCAACGACGACCATATTCTTACTGAAATGGAATTGCCCAAGGGAAGCATGACCCTGATTGATGAAACGAAACTGCTGATAATCAATGAATGTTTCAGTGAAATGGAAACAGAATTGGCTACTGGAGGCTCTGCCGGAAATGCAATTCGTGGTATGGCATGCCTTGGTGCGGGAACAGGATTCATTGGTAAGGTTGGTAATGATGCTTATGGAAAATTTTATCGGCAAAGTTTGTTGGAACGGGGAACGGAAGCAAATTTATTAGTTTCTTCTGAGTTACCTTCGGGGGTAGCTTCTACTTTTATATCACCTGACGGGGAACGTACTTTTGGTACTTATTTGGGTGCCGCCGCTACATTAAAGGCTGAAGATCTTTCGCGGGAGATGTTTAAGGGGTATACTTATTTGTTCATAGAAGGTTATCTGGTGCAGGATCATGATATGATACTTCGTGCCATTGAACTGGCAAAAGAAGCCGGATTGCAAATCTGCCTGGATATGGCAAGCTATAATATTGTGGAGCAAGATCACGATTTCTTCTCTTTATTGATAAACAAGTATGTGGATATTGTGTTTGCCAATGAGGAGGAAGCAAAAGCATTTACGGGTAAAGAACCGGAAGAAGCATTGGATGTGATTGCTAAAATGTGCAGCATCGCCATTGTGAAGTTGGGTGCCAGAGGATCGCTCATTCGTAAAGGGACAGAGGAAGTGCATGTGCATGCTGTCACTGTGGATAGAGTGATAGATACGACCGGTGCGGGTGATTATTTTGCAGCCGGCTTTTTGTATGGACTGACTTGTGGATATTCATTGGAGAAATGTGGCAAGATAGGTTCTATCCTTTCAGGAAGCATCATCCGGGTGATTGGTGCAGAAATGCCTGCCGAGTGGTGGGAAGATATTAAAACTAGAATCAGTGAACTATAATAAATAGGATATGAAGAAAATACTGAAAGTACGCTGGATAACTACCTTACTGTTAGTAGTAGGTGTAGTTGTCTTTTTTAGTTTCAAGAGTGGTGATAGCCGCAGTTTCCAGATTGCAAAGAACCTGGATATATTCAATTCCATCGTGAAGGAATTGGATATGTTCTATGTAGATACATTGGACCCGAATAAGACAATACGAGAGGGTATCGATGCGATGTTGTATTCTCTGGACCCTTATACGGAATTTTATCCGGAAGAGGATCGGAGTGAGTTGGAACAAATGCTTAAGGCTTCTTATGGAGGTATAGGTTCCATCATCCGATATGAGCCTAAATTGAAGCGTACAGTAATTGTGGAGCCTTACGAAAATATGCCTGCTGCCGAAGTGGGATTGAAAGCAGGTGATATCTTGCTTGAAATAGATGGAAAAGATTTGACCGGAAATACGGATGTGAGCAAAATACTTCGTGGACAGGTAGGGACAAGTTTCCAACTGAAGGTTGAGCGTCCCGGTGAGGCAAAGCCATTGGATTTTACAATTGTCCGTAAAAACATCCAGTTGCCGTTTATTCCTTATTATAGTAAGTTGGATAACAATATCGGTTACATCAACCTGAGTACTTTCTCAGGAAATCCTTCCAAAGAGTTTAAGAAGGCTTTTCTTGATTTGAAGAAGCAGGGTATCACTTCATTGGTAATTGATTTGCGCAACAATGGCGGTGGGTTGCTGGAAGAGGCTGTAGAGATAGCCAACTACTTTCTGCCCCGTGGTAAGACGATTGTAACAACGAAAGGCAAGATAAAACAAGCAAGTAATACGTATAAGACCTTGCGCGAACCATTGGATACGGATATTCCTATTGCTGTATTGGTAAATAGCGGTACTGCTTCCGCTTCGGAAATCCTGGCGGGTGCATTGCAGGATTATGACCGTGCAGTGATTGTAGGTAACCGCACGTTTGGGAAAGGTTTGGTGCAGATGCCGCGTACATTGCCTTATGGCGGTACGATGAAGGTGACTACTTCCAAATATTATATTCCCAGTGGTCGTTGCGTACAGGCAATAGATTACAAACATCGTAACCCGGATGGTAGTGTAGGGCGTATTCCTGATAGTTTGACTACAGTATTCCATACAGCTGTCGGACGTGAAGTGCGTGATGGCGGTGGTGTGACGCCGGACGTTGCAGTGGAACAAGAAAAGTTACCTAATATTTTGTTTTATCTGGTAAATGATAATCTGATCTTTAATTATGCTACTCAATATTGCCTGAAGCACCCGACAATTGCTTCTCCCGAGAATTTCGAAGTAACGGATGCTGATTATGCAGAGTTTAAGGAAATGGTGAAGAAGGCAGATTTTAAATATGACCAGCAGAGCGAGAAGATTCTGAAGAATTTGAAAGAAATGGCAGAATTTGAAGGTTATATGAAAGATGCTTCCGAAGAATTCAAGGCTCTTGAGCAGAAACTTAGTCATAATCTGGACCGTGACTTGGATTACTTTGCAAAAGATATCAAGAATATGATTGCTCAGGATATCATTAAGCGTTATTATTTCCAACGTGGTGGTATCATACAGCAGTTGAAAGATGATGATGATTTAAATGAAGCCGTGAAAGTGCTGGGTAACTCGGAGGAGTATAAGAAAATGCTGAGCGTACCGGAAACTACGGTCATAAAAGAGAAGGGGAAAGAAACAAGCTTGGTGAATTTTAATTCATACCGAAAAAGCAGTCTGATGATTTTTGACTATGTAGTGTAGGTTATAGTTTGTAGCTTCTTAAAATAAGTAACCGGATAATTTTACGGCCTATCTTTACCTTTCCGGAAAAGATAATCCATAAAGTTATCCGGTTTTTTGGTGGAAAACAATTACCTTTGCTGGCAGGTTACTTGTAAATCAATATATATGAGAGTATCTCTGTTGCTATTTTGTATATTTTCTCTTTTTAGTAGCTTATCACGTGGTTCCTCTATTCCTTTTTCTCCCATCGTGAGGAGCTATTCCGTATCAGATTATAATGCAGGTATTCAGAATTGGTCTATCGCTCAAGATGATAGGGGAGTTATGTATATTGGCAATAACAAAGGTCTGTTGGAGTTTGATGGAAATAGCTGGGAACTTCATGAATTACCTTCCAGGAACATAGTACGCTCTGTATATATCGGTAAAGACGGCAAGATATTTGTGGGCTCTTTCGAAGAGTTCGGATATTTCGAACGTAATTCATTGGATAGCCTTGTGTACCACTCTTTAAAAGATGAAGCGAAAGATTTCCGGTTCCATAATGATGAAATCTGGACGATTACGTCGGCACATGGGGAGATTGTATTTCAATCTTTCGGTTCTTTGTTCTTTTATGACGGGCATACTGTGAAGGGGATTCGTACAAAAACTCTTCCTTTGAATTTATTTCAGGTAGGTGATACGGTTTATTCTCAACAGATAAACGGAGGGCTTTTTGTTCTTGCAAAGAATGGGCTGGAAAATCTGATTGAACGAAAATTACTGGGAAACAGTGATGTGGTGGCAGGACTTCCGTATAATGATGGCGTTTTATTCCTGACACAAAAGAGCGGCGGTTTTGTTTATCAAAGCGGAAAGATACTGAAGTGGCATACAGAATGTGATGCCGAGCTTGAAAAGTACTCTGTGAACCGGGCTGTAATGACAAAAGACAGTTGCTATATTATCGGTACGCTTTCTAATGGGATTTATGCAATAGATAAAGAAGGACGTTTACTTTGGAAGGAGAATACGGACAGCCGCTTACAGAATAATACCGTATTAGGGCTGTATTGTGATGCCGATAACAATGTTTGGGCAGCTTTGGATGAAGGTATAGCCTATATACAAAATAACTCTCTGGTATATTACTATGAGCCTCCTTACCGGAAAATAGGAATGGTCTATGATGTGCTGGTGAAAGAGGATGAGGCTTATATCGCTTCCAATCAAGGACTTTACCGGATTAGGAACAGAGTCCCCGAACTTGTTCCGGGACTGGAAGAGCAGGCATGGTTCGTTGGTGAATGGGGAAAACAGATTTTATGCGGACATAATAAAGGAACTTTTCAGATATCGGGTTCGCAGGCATCGCTGATTTCGGATGTGAGAGGAGCGATGTGCATGAAAGAAGTCAATCTGGAAGGACGTTCGTTCTTATTGCAAGGTACCTATACGTTTCTGAATTTATACAATGAGGAGTCTTCGGGCATCTGGAGGTTTCTGCGGTCGTTAGGCGGGTTTACCCACATGGTGCGGGAGATCGAGATGGATCCCCAGGGGAATATCTGGGTGAAGCATTTACGGAAAGGATTATTCCGTTTTCGGATTAATCCGGATCTGAAACGGGTAGAAGATGTCAGAACCTATATGGAACTGGGTGATGTGAAAGATGGGGACTTCTCTTTGTTTAAGATCAACGGACGGGTTGTTTTTTCAAATGGGGAAATGTTTTACACTTACGAAGATATGAATGATTCTATTATTCCTTATGAATCGATGAATGAGCAATTGGCGGATTTGAAAGGAATACATAGTGTGAGTCATGCAAAAGGCAATCTGTACTGGTTTGTAAACAGCAAGATGGCATATTTGGTGAAATGTGAAATGAATGTTTTCCGGATTGAACATAGAATTCCGTTTTCTTTGTTTGATGGTTTGTCTATAGAGGAGAGAGCAGCGATGGTTTATGACAAGGCGAGTGGCAGTTCTTATCTCTGTTTGAATAATGCTGTTGCCCGGATTGATTCAGATAGTTCTCTTTTGTACAAGTCCTCTATTAGGCGCTCTTTGTGGATATCGGCTATAACGACTGAGTCGGAGTGGACGGGAAAAATAAAAAGATTGTCGGTGCAAAAAGAGAACAAGATTGATGCAGATTTGAATACCGTATGCTTCTCTTTATGCTATCCGGTTTATAATGACTATACTTACAAGGTAAGGTATAAATTGGAAGGACTGTCCGATCAGTGGGTGGAAGGTGACCGCAGTCTGCAGAAGAAATATACCCGTTTGCCATTTGGGTCGTATGTTTTTAAAGCTGAGATTTATAATGAGAATGAAGTATTGGCATTGGTAACGCTACCTTTTGAAGTCTTGAGACCTTGGTTTCTATCATATTGGGCTATCACCGGTTATGTTCTGATTGGGCTGTTGTTGTTATTGTTGTTGCAATACATCGTTTATCAGTCTGTGAAGAAGAAGAAAGACAGGGTGATTGAACAGCAACGCATTACCCATCAAGCTGAGATAGAAATACAGGAAAAGAAGATTATCGAATTGGAGAAAGAGCAACTGGAAGCTGATTTACGTTTTAAGAGTAAAGAACTGTCCGGAGTTGTGATGACCAATATTGCCCATCAGGAGTTTTTGAATTCGTTGAAAGAAGAAATACAACAACAGAAGTTATCAGGGCAGTATACGCGGAAGAATCTGGATAAGCTCTTGGTATTGATTAATCAAAGTATCGTTTCGGATGAGGAAAACTGGAATATGTTCCAGGCGAATTTTGACCGGATACATGAGAACTTCTTCCGAAACCTGAAACAACAGTACCCGGATCTGACGGCGGGTGATTTACGTTTCTGTGCTTTACTCCGCTTGAATATGCCGACAAAAGAAATTGCCAAGCTGCTGAATATATCGGTGAGGGGCGTAGATGCGGCAAGATATCGCTTGCGTAAGAAATTTAATCTATCTCAGGAAGATAGTCTGACGGATTTTATGATTAATTTTAAATAGTTGATTATTAACGTTATAATGTGAAAGGAAGTACTAAAATAGTACCTCCTTTTTTTGTGTTTTGCACTAAAGGTACTTTTGTTGTAGCTCTGTATTGTGGCAGTTTAAGGTGCTTTCTCTTTATTTGCAGCGAAATCATTTTTCTCCAAAAATAATAAAGAATGAAAAGCATGAGACAATTAATCCTTAAGGTACAATCGTTTTTAATTTTATTGGTGCTGGTATCTGCCAATGTGCAAGCACAAAAATCTCCTGTCGATATGGATCGCTTTATTGATGATCTGATGAAGAGAATGACGCTGGAAGAGAAAATCGGCCAGTTGAACTTACCTGTTACGGGTGAAATAACCACCGGGCAAGCCAAGAGTAGTAATGTGGCTAAGCGTATCCGTGCCGGTGAAGTGGGCGGACTCTTTAACTTGAAAGGCGTGGAGCGTATTCGTGACGTTCAGAAACAGGCAGTAGAAGAAAGTCGTCTGGGTATTCCTCTTTTATTTGGTATGGATGTAATTCATGGATACGAAACTGTATTCCCTATTCCTCTGGGATTATCCTGTACCTGGAACATGAAAGCTATTGAAGAATCTGCACGTATTGCTGCTATCGAAGCCAGTGCTGATGGTATTTGCTGGACATTCAGTCCGATGGTGGATGTTTCCCGTGATCCCCGTTGGGGACGAGTTTCCGAAGGGAATGGTGAAGATCCTTTCTTGGGAGCGGAGATTGCGCGTGCTATGGTACGTGGTTATCAAGGGAAGGATATGAGTAGTAATGATGAGATTATGGCTTGCGTAAAGCACTTTGCTTTATATGGGGCATCAGAAGCAGGACGCGACTATAATACAGTGGATATGAGTCATCAACGTATGTTCAACGAATATATGTTACCTTATCAAGCAGCCGTGGAAGAAGGTGTGGGTAGTGTGATGGCTTCATTCAATGAAGTGGATGGTGTACCGGCTACCGGAAATAAGTGGCTGATGACCGATGTACTTCGTAAGCAGTGGAACTTTGATGGGTTTGTTGTGACAGACTATACCGGTATCACTGAAATGACCGATCATGGTATGGGGGATACACAAACAGTTGCAGCCTTGGCTCTGAATGCAGGTGTTGATATGGATATGGTAAGCGATGCTTTTACAAGCACACTTAAGAAATCTTTGGAAGAAGGAAAAGTTTCAGTAAAGGCTGTTGATGCTGCTTGCCGCCGTATTCTGAAAGCTAAGTATAAGCTGGGTCTTTTTGATAATCCCTATAAATATTGTGATATAACCCGTCCTAAAAAACAAATCTTTACGAAAGAACACCGTGCTATAGCTCGTAAGACAGCTTCGGAAAGCTTTGTTCTCCTGAAGAATGAGAATAGTGTACTCCCTCTGGCAAAGAAAGGTACCATTGCTGTAGTAGGTCCTTTGGCTGATAGCCGTAGCAATATGCCGGGCACGTGGAGTGTGGCTGCTGTGATGAACAAATATCCTTCTTTGATTGAAGGTCTGAAAGAAGTAGTGGGAGGCAAGGCTAAAATTCTTACGGCTAAAGGGAGTAATCTGATGAGTGATGCCGAATACGAAGAACGTGCTACTATGTTTGGCCGTACCCTGCATCGTGACAATCGTACAGATAAGGAATTGCTGGATGAGGCGCTTGCTGTAGCTGCCAAGTCTGACGTGATTGTTGCTGCTTTGGGTGAGTCTTCCGAGATGAGCGGTGAAAGTAGTTGTCGTACAGATCTCGAAATGCCGGATACGCAACGTGCACTTTTGCAGGAATTGTTGAAAACCGGTAAACCGGTGGTATTGGTGTTGTTTACCGGTCGTCCGTTAGTATTGAATTGGGAGCAGGAAAATGTACCTGCTATTCTGAATGTGTGGTTTGGTGGTAGTGAAGCTGCTCTTGCCATTGGTGATGTACTGTTTGGAAATGTAAATCCGAGTGGTAAACTTACTGCTACTTTCCCGAAGAGTGTAGGACAGATTCCTTTGTTCTATAATCATAAGAATACCGGTCGTCCTTTGCCTCAAGGAGCTTGGTTCCAGAAGTTCCGTAGCAATTATCTGGATGTAGATAACGAACCGCTTTATCCGTTTGGATATGGCTTGAGCTATACTACTTTCTCTTATAGCGATATTACATTGGATAAATCGTCCATGAATATCAATGGAGAGATTACGGCAACTGTAACGGTAACCAATACAGGTAAGTATGACGGTTCGGAAGTAGTGCAGCTATATATCCGCGATCTTATAGGCAGTGTAACACGTCCGGTGAAAGAACTGAAAGGCTTTGAAAAAATCTTCCTGAAAGCCGGTGAATCCAAACAAGTGTCTTTCAAGTTAACAGCTGATATGTTGAAGTTCTACAATTACAATCTGGATTTTGTGTGCGAACCGGGCGACTTTGAAGTAATGATAGGTGGTGATAGCCGTGATGTGAATAAGGCCCTATTTTCGCTTCAATAAGTATCTGCTTGGTAGTAGATAGATAAAGAACGAATACAGAAACTTTATTAAAAATAAATGTCTGATAACTAATTAGTTCTGCGAGTATGTAGTAGTTATAAAGTAGTACCATGTTTAGGCGTGGTACTCTTGTGGTAGCCTGTTTTTTGACTTAAATCAATTATTGCTATACGTTTGCAGAGTAATTTTAAATCAATACAAAATGAAAAGAAATCTATTAATTACATGTGTGATGTTGCTGTTTGCTGTCGTTTCGATGGCGCAGAACAAGATTACAGTTTCGGGTGTCGTTACAGATAAGACAGGCGAAACTGTTATAGGTGCTTCTGTTCGGGTAAAAGGACAGGAGAATATGGGAACTATTACGGATATCGACGGAAAATACCAGATTCCTGGCGTACCGGCGAATGCCACTTTGATATTCAGCTATATTGGTATGAAGGAACAGGAAGTGGCGCTTAATGGGCGTTCTACAGTGAATCTTATGATGGAAGAGGATAGTCAGCTCATTGAAGAAGTTGTAGTAGTAGGTTATGGTAGCGCCAAGAAGCGTGATTTGACCGGTTCTATTGTAACGGTGAAAGCTGCCGAGATTGCTTCAAAACCATCTACCAATCCTTTGGCTTCTATTCAAGGTAAGGTCGCTGGTGTGCAGGTTATCAATACAGGACGTGCCGGGCAGGATCCGGAAATTCGTGTTCGCGGTACAAACTCTATCAATGGTTATACTCCTTTATATGTAGTGGACGGACTGTTTACGGATAACATCAACTATCTGAATACAGCGGATATTGAATCTATGGAAATCCTGAAAGACCCTTCTTCCTTGGCTATTTTTGGTGTGCGTGGTGCTAATGGCGTTATTATCATTACTACTAAGAAGGCGAAAGAAGGTAAGACTCAGGTCAGCATTAATGGTTCGGTGGGTTGGAAAAAGGTTACAGACCGCGTTAGCCTGACTAATGCAGAACAGTTTAAAATGCTTTATAATGAACAACGCATGAATCAGGGTGGCGATCCGTACGATTATACAGTATGGAATGCAGATACTGACTGGCAGGATGAGATGTTCCAAACAGGTTTCCTTACTAACAATACGGTTAGCATTACAGCTTCGGGAGATAGAAGTAAGTTTTATCTGGGCTTGGGATATGTAATGGAAGAAGGTTCCATCAAGAGTGAAAAGCTGAATAAGTTTACTGTGAATTTGCATAGTGAACATAAAGTGACCGACTTCTTACGTTTTGGTTTCCAGGTGAACGGTGTACGTGCATTATATCCTGATGCAAAAGGTGTAGGCTCTGCTTTGAAAGCAGCTCCGATTGCTCCTGTTTATGATGCGGAAAGCGGTCTTCTACATACTCTTCCTGATTTTCAGCGTGCTCAGGTTTGGAATCCTATGATTGAACCCGTGTTGAGAGGTGCTCATAATAAATCTGCAAATTATCGTATGGCAGGAAATATCTACGGAGAACTTGATTTGATGAAGAATCTAACCTTTAAGGCTACTTTCTCCCTGGATTATGCTTCCAGCCAGTCACGTTCTTATTCTCCGCTTATTTATGTGTATAACCCGGATGTAGAAGGTGGTAAAGAAAGATTGACGGATAAAGAAAGTATCAGTCAGTCGAAGTCTACATCAATGGCAGCACAGTCCGATTATGTATTGACTTATATTAATCAGTTTGGTGATCATGGTTTAACTCTGACTGCCGGTCTTACTACGAATTATAATGAATATTCTGATTTATCGGGTGGCCGCAGTCAATTGCCAGGTTATGGTGTTTCCATTGGCGAAGATATAGATAAGTGGTGGATTACTATGATTGATGATGCTACATCAGCTACTAATGGTGGATCCCAATACAAACGTTTTACAATGTCTTATCTGTTCCGTGCATTGTATAACTATAAAAATCGTTATTTGCTGAATGCTTCTTATCGTCGTGACGGTTCTTCCGTATTTAAGAGAACAGGAAATACATGGGATAATTTCTATTCATTCGGTGCCGGTTGGGTTATGAGTGAAGAGGCATTCATGAAAAAACAGAATGTAATCGATTATCTGAAGCTGAAAGGTTCATGGGGTGTTTTGGGAAGCCAGAATACAGGAGGTTCCCACTATCCGGCCTACCCTAATATAACAAGTTCGGGTTCTGCTGTCTTTGGTGATAATGTTATTGCAGGTAAGGGACCGGATAAACTGATTTCACAGACATTGGGTTGGGAGCGTAACTATTCATGGGAAGTTGGTTTTGATATGCATCTGTTGGATGGTCGCATGCAGATTTCTCCTGTTTATTACAATAAGACAACCAAAGATTTGCTGACAAGTGTTCCCGGTCTTTCAGGTACGGTTCCTGCATTGCAGAATACAGGAGAGATTCGTAACCGTGGTTTTGAGTTGGCAGCATCCTGGAGCGATAAAATCGGTGAAAACTGGCGTTATGGTGTTTCAGCCAATCTAACGACTATTGATAATGAAGTTGTATCATTGATAAGCAAAGATTATTCAATAATTAATGGCGTTTCTCGTGTATCTGAAGGATATCCTATCGGCTACTTCTATGGATACAAAGTGGCAGGTGTTTATCAGAATGAAACCGATATCGAAACTTCAGCACCTAACCAGGTAGCTTCTGTGAAGCCGGGCGATTTGAAGTTTGCCGATGTAAATGGTGACGGTATTATCTCAGAGAAAGACCGTACTATGATTGGTAATCCTACTCCGGATTTTACTTATGGTTTTAGCGTAAATCTGGGTTACAAGAATTTTGATTTGAGTGTAGATATGATGGGCGTTTATGGAAATGAGGTTTATCGTAACTGGGATAGTAGTGCTTATGCACAATTCAACTATCGTACAGGGCATTTGAACCGTTGGCATGGTGAAGGAACATCCAACTGGGATCCGATTCTTGATCCATCCCGTTCTGTAAACCTGGAAGCTTCTTCTTACTATGTAGAAGACGGAAGTTTCTTCCGTATCCGTAACATAGAGTTGGGATATACCTTTGATCCCCGTTTGTTGAACCGCATTAAACTGCAATCTTTACGTATCTATGGTAATGTGCAGAATCCTAAAACATGGAGCCGCAATACCGGATATACTCCTGAAGTTGGTGGTAGTGCAACAGCGTTTGGTGTAGATGGTGGAGGTTATCCGATGCCTGTAGTTTATACATTAGGCTTTAACTTATCATTCTAAACATGAAATCTAATAAAAGAAAAACGATCAGTATGAAAAAGATATTTTATTATGTGATGGCTTTGGCATTGGGATGTTCCCAGATGTCATGCAGTGACCTGTTAGATCAGAAACCGCAAGGAGTATTGACTGAAGATGACCTGACTGGTGGTACTTACGAAACACAGATTTTTAACATGTATGCTTTGCTTCGTGGTTATCATATTGTTTCCGGAAATACGGCATTGGCTATTCATGGTATGCGTTCGGAAGATGCGGAAAAGGGTAGTACACTGTCTGACGGATCTGCAACAGGAAAAATGTTTGATGATTTTGAATATGCTGCAAGTGACGGCATGATAAAAAGTTACTGGAATGCCAATTATACCTTGATTCATAAAGCAAATGATGTATTGGAGGAGATGAAGTCGAATCCTTCATTGACGGGCGGTGACTTAGTTAATAAGGGAGAGGCTTTATTGATGCGTGCTTTCTGTTATTTCAATTTGGTACGTGCTTTTGGCGAAGTGCCCTTGATTGATTTTAAAGTAGGGAGTGTAGCAGATGCCAATATTCCCAAATCTTCTGTAGATCAGATATATACTTTGATTGATGAAGATCTGACAAATGCAGAATCTTACTTGCCGAGGACTTGGGAAGCACAATATGTCGGTCGTCTTAGCTGGGGAGCGGCTCGTGCCTTACATGCCCGTACTTATATGATGCGTAATGATTGGAACAATATGCGTGCGGCAGCAGAGGACGTTATTTCTTCCGGTTTATATAATTTGAATACACCTTATGAAGATATTTTCCGTGAGAAAGGTGAAAACTGTGGTGAGTCTGTTTTGGAACTTCAATGTACTGCTACTGCTGCTCTTCCGGGGTCCAACGAAATTGGTAGCCAGTATGCTCAGGTACAGGGCTGTCGTGGGGCCGGTGAATGGAATTTAGGTTGGGGCCAACATACGCCTACTCAATTATTGGCTGACGCATTCGAAGAAGGTGATCCCAGAAAGGATGAGACTTTATTGTATTTTATTAGAACAGGAGAAGATCCTTCGACCATTCCTGCAAACAAACCTTATGGAGAAAAGCCGATTGCCAATGCCGATGTGATAGCAAAGTACTTTAATAAGAAAGTGTATACAGATCCGGCTTTGCGCGAAAAGTATACGAAGAGTGGGTATTGGGTGAATATTCGTCTGATCCGTTATTCGGATGTCGTACTGATGGCTGCGGAAGCTGCTTGCGAACTGGGTGATAATACAAGTGCAAGAAGATATCTTGAGATGGTACGTGCCCGTGCCCGTGGTATGAATGCTAATATCTTGCCGGAGGTTACCACTGATAATCAGAGTGAATTGCGGGAAGCTATTCGTCATGAACGTCGTGTTGAGTTGGGTATGGAATTTGATCGCTTCTATGATCTTGTACGTTGGGGAATAGCGAAGGAAGTGCTACATGCAGCCGGAAAGACCGGTTACCAGGATAAGCATGCATTGTTGCCTTTGCCTCAGGACGAAATTGACAAATCAAATGGCGTGTTAGTTCAAAACCCTAATTATTAATTCATATAGTAATGACCATGAAAAGATATATTAATTTATTGTTGGCATTTTGTGTGTCAGCACTCACTTTGCAATCTTGTTTTCAGGATATGGATCATCCGGCTTTTGATTATCCGGATAGTTCTGCTCCCAAAGTGTTCTCACCAATGAAATTGTTCTTGCCTTTTGAGAATGATATGCGTGATAAGGGTAATTACACCTTCCTCATGAGTGCCGGAGGGGATATTACTTATACTGATGGCATCAACGGACAAGCTTATCAAGGCACAAAAGATACATATCTGTTAGCCCGTGTTCCTTCTTATCTGACCGATTCTATACCCGATTTAGGAAGTTGTACGGTGGCTTTCTGGATGAAAACAACGAGAAATACTTCCGCATATGGTGTCTTCAGTATTCCTAATACCAAGACTTTCTGGGGTAATTTTGATATCTATCTGGAAAATACAAGTAGTGAGACCCAGGCTTTCTTCAAGATGCATCTGTATAACTGTACATCAGTGAAAGATAATGATGAGAGATGGGTAGAAGCTAAGATAGACAATGTCTTTGGTACTGAATGGGTTCATATGGCATTTGTTTATGATGGTAGTAATTCGACAGTAACAGTTTACCGGAATGGTGAAAGTGCATTTACAAAAGAACTGCCCGGTTATGGAAAGCTTAAATTTAAAGATTTGGGTACATTTGCTATCGGAGCATTTCAGTTTAGCACAAAACCCAGTTTGACAGAAGGTGCAGGAGCACAGAGTTGGGCATCCAATTTTCCGGGACAGTTAGACCAGTTCCGTTTCTATGACAGAGCTATATCTGCTTCTGATATCAAGCAACTTTATTCAGGAAAAGAATGATGACCGTTAGAAATAGAGTGAATATGAGAACTGTTTATTTCATACTGTCCTTATTACTGATTTCTTGCAGTAAAGATGATGCTTCGGAAGTACCCGGAAAATTTGAACTGCAAAGTATATCCATTGGTGAAAAACAGGATCAGAGTTCCTTTGAAAATGTAGCTCCCAATGCCAGTATTGTGCTTACATTCACAGATGCAGTGGATGAAGCTACGATTCAGAGTAATATCATATTGAAACTGAATGATCAGGCGGTGGCATATGATTCAAAACTACAGGGAAAGGATAAACTCTCATTGACTCCAACAGGTGGTTTTAAAAGTTTTTCCTCATATAAACTGGTGATTAATCCGGGGGTGAAATCCACCTCCGGAGTATCTCTTACCAATGGCAAAGTCTATGAAATCCGTACAGGGATGGATGATTCGGATAAGTTTGATCGCATTCCTGACGAGGATTTATTAACTTTGGTGCAGAAACAAACTTTTAAGTATTTCTGGAACTTCGGTCATGCACATTCCGGTATGGCATGCGAAAGAACAACTTCCGGTGATGTTGTTACTACCGGAGGAACAGGATTTGGGGTGATGGCGATGCTGGTAGCGGCTGAAAGAGGATTTGTAACCCGACAGGAAGCTCTTGAAAGAGTGCAGAAGATTGTAACTTTCCTGGATAAAGAGTGTACGAGTTATCATGGAGCCTATGCACACTGGATTAACGGTGCAACTGGTGAGACAAAGCCATTTGGTGATAAAGATGATGGTGCGGATCTGGTAGAAACCTCTTTACTTTTCCAGGGACTACTTGCAGCACGTGCATACTTCAAGGACGGTTCGGAAGCTGAGAGTAAATTGTGTTCTGATATAACCCGCCTGTGGGAAGCTATTGAATGGACTTGGTTTCAGAAAAGTGGAGAGTCTGTTCTGTATTGGCATTGGAGCCCGAACTATGGATTTGAGAAGAATCTTCCGATCAGAGGTTGGAATGAGTGCCTGATAACTTATGTGCTTGCAGCTTCTTCTCCTACTTATCCTATCGATAAGGCGGTTTATGAAGCTGGATGGGCAAGGAATGGCGGTTTGAAGAATGGTAATACTTACTATGGATACAAGCTTCCGCTGGGAGCTGATAAGGGTGGACCGTTATTCTTATCTCAATATTCCTTCTTGGGCATTAATCCGAAAGGACTGAAAGATCAATATGCTGATTATTGGGAACAGAATCAAAACCATACTCTGATCAATTATAATTATTGTAAGGAGAATCCTAAGGGATATGCTGGTTATGGAGCCTCTTGTTGGGGGCTGACAGCTAGTGATGGTGATAATGGTTATTCGGCACATTCACCTACAAATGATAAAGGAGTGATTGCTCCTACGGCTGCATTGTCTGCATTTCCTTATACTCCGGAAGAGTCGATGTCTGCATTGCACTTCTACTATTATAAGATGGGTGATAAACTCTGGAGAGATTATGGTTTTGTAGATGCTTTCAACCTGACAGCTAATTGGTATGATAACCAGTGTATAGCTATAGACCAGGGACCAATCATTTGTATGATAGAAAATTATAGGACAGGAATGCTTTGGAATTTATTCATGGCTATTCCGGAAATTCAGCAGGGAATGAAAAAGTTAGGCTTTGAAAGCCCTGCACTAAACTGATAAATAGAATATATGATGAGACTTATAATATATGTGATGCTTCTGCTTTACCCGTTTAGCCTGCTGCCGGCAGCTTCTGGTGGTAAGAAGGAGAAGAACTTGTCTGATGAAGAACTGATGACCCTCGTGCAGAAACAGACTTTCCGTTATTTCTGGGATTATGGACATCCGGTTTCGGGCTTGGCACGCGAACGTAGTAACGGTAATGACGATATTGTTACCATTGGTGGTTCCGGTTTTGGGGTAATGGCTATTATTGTCGGTGCAGAACGTGGATTTGTAACGCGTGAACAAGCGGCAGAGCGTATGCTGAAAATAGTCAGCTTTCTGAATGATAAGAATACGGACAGTTACCATGGCATTTGGGCGCACTGGATAAATGGGCAGAATGGAGAAACCATTTCTTTCAGCCGGAAAGATGATGGTGCCGATCTGGTAGAGTCTGCTTTCATGTTCGAAGGATTGCTGGCTGCACATCAGTATTTCAACAAAGATAATCAGGTGGAAAGACGTATCCGTGGTCTTATTAATGACCTGTGGCGTCAGGCTGAATGGAATTGGTTTACTAAAGGTGGTGAGGATGTACTTTATTGGCATTGGTCACCCAATAACGGTTGGTCGATGAACCATCAGATAAAAGGGCATAATGAGTGCCATATTACGTATATACTTGCTGCTTCTTCACCCACTTATCCCATTGCAGAGTCGGTATATCATAAAGGGTGGGCCAATTCTATCGTTTTCAAGAATGGTAAGAAGTATTACGACATAACCTTGCCATTGGGAAGTGATTATGGCGGACCTTTGTTCTTTACCCATTATTCTTATATGGGACTTGATCCGCGTGGCTTGAAAGATTATTATGCTGATTATGAAGAACAGATGAAAGCACATACTCTGATTAATCGTGCTTATTGCATAGATAATCCGAAGGGGTATAAAGGGTATGGAGAACAGTGCTGGGGACTGACAGCCAGTGATGGTGATAAAGGGTACTCTGCGCATTGTCCTGGTAATGATCGTGGTGTTATTACTCCAACAGCCGCCTTGTCGTCTATTCCTTATGCACCGGAATATTCATTGCAAGCCATGCGCTATTTCTATGAAGAGCTTGGAGATAAGCTTTGGGGAGAATATGGTTTCAAAGATGCATTCAACCTGACTGCTGACTGGTTTGCGCCATCTTATCTGGCTATAGACCAGGGACCTATTATTGTTATGATAGAAAATTATCGTACAGGTTTAATATGGAAATTGTTTATGAGTCATCCGGATGTACAAAAAGGATTGAAGAAGTTAGGATTTAAAACACCATACTTAAATTAAAAAGGTTACATAATTATGAAAAACATGTTTTTTAATAGTGTATTAGTTGCTTTCGTTCTGCTTGTTGCTTCGTGCAGCAAGCAGCCGGAAGCTAAGGTTGATGTGATGTCATTCAATATTCGTTTGGACCATGTAGCGGATAGTTTGAACAACTGGAAATATCGTAAAGATGCTGCGGCACAAATGATCACTTATTATGCTCCGGATGTAGTAGGTATGCAGGAAGTATTAAAGAACCAGTTGGACGACCTGAAGAACCGTCTTCCACAATATACGGCTTTAGGTGTGGGGCGTGCCGATGGAAAAGAAAAAGGGGAATACTGTTCCCTGTTCTATAAGACCGATCGTTTCGATCTTGTGAAGAGTGGAAATTTCGGTTTGAGTGAAACACCCGATTCTATTGGAATAAAAGGCTGGGATGCTGCTTGCGAACGGATTGTGACGTGGGCTGTTCTTAAAGATAAAGTCAGTGGTAAAGAATTGGCTGCTTTTAATACACATTTCGACCATATTGGTAAGGTTGCCCGTCGTGAGAGTGCAGTTTTGTTGCTTGCAAAGATACGTGAGATAGCTTCGGATTTACCAGTAGTTATTACGGGAGATTTTAATGGTACTGTTGATTCAGACCCGATTTCTGTTCTTACGGAAGGGGGGATGCAGAATACTTATTTCGCATCTGACGTAGTTTATGGTCCTGCGTGGAGTTTCCATGATTTTGGACGCATTCCGGTTGAAGAACGCCAGTTGATCGACTTTATTTTTGTCAATGGACAGGTGGTAGCCAATAAATTCAGAGTGATAGCAGACAAGCCGGATAATGGCTATTTATCCGACCATGCGCCTATTCTGGCTAATCTGACAATTCGATAGTGCCATGACTTCTAAATTATCCTTGGGGCTTGTCGTCTTACCTTTTGTGCCTTCCTCCATTGTACAAGGTCAAGAACAGGAAGTCCGTAACGAACGCCCCAATATCATTTTTATTATGAGTGATGACCATGCCCGTCAGGCTATGAGTATTTATGGTCATCCTATAGGGAAAGTGGCACCGACTCCGAATATTGACCGTATCGGGCATGAAGGAGCGGTTTTCCAGAATAACTATTGTTGCAATTCTATTTCCGGGCCGAGCCGTGCTGCCATACTTACGGGTAAACATAGCCATAAAAATGGTTTCATGAAGAACTGGGCGAAAGGTTTTGACGGTACGCAACAAACCCTTCCGAAGATATTACAGGCAAATGGTTACGAGACAGCTGTTATTGGTAAGTGGCATCTTATTTCTAAGCCTACAGGTTTCGATCATTGGATGATTCTGGATGATCAGGGAGAATATTGTAATCCGCATTTTATTACTGAAAATGATACCACGCGTCATTTGGGGTATGTGACGGATTTGATTACTAAGTACACGGAAGAATGGCTCGACGGACGGAAAGACAAGAACAAACCTTTCTTTCTGATGATGCATCACAAAGCTGTTCATAGAAACTGGGTACCTGCAGAAAGACATTACCATCTGTATGAGCATACTACTTTTCCACTTCCTGATAATTATTTTGATGTTTATGAGGGCCGTTATGCGGCACAGATGCAAAAGATGAATATCTATTGTGACATGTACGAAGGACACGATCTGAAGATGGTTACCGGTATGGATAGTGACAGTTTACTGTTCGACCCTTGGCCGCATGCTTTTCTGGGGACAATGGAACCGGATGAACGCCGTCGCTTTCTTGATGCATACCGTGATAGAAATAATGAATTCCACTCCAGAAAACGTTCATTCAAAGAAATCGCGGAGTGGAAATACCAGCGTTACCTGCAAGATTATATGGGAGTTGTAGCGAGTGTAGACGAAAGTGTGGGAGAGATTCTTGATTATCTGAAACGTACCGGACTGGATAAAAATACGATTGTAGTCTATACTACCGATCAGGGCTTCTACTTGGGAGAACATGGTTGGTTTGATAAGCGTTTCATGTACGAAGAATCTTTCGGCATGCCGATGGTTATGCGCTGGCCCGGACATATCAAGCCGGAAACTCAGGTAACAGGACTGACGCAGAACATAGACTTTGCTCCTACTTTTCTGGATATGTGCGGTATCGAAGTACCACGGGATATGCAGGGTGTATCGTTCCGGGAGTTGGTAGAGACGGGAAAGAAACCGCGTGATTGGCGTAAATCGCTCTATTATCATTATTATGAATTTCCCGGATTTCATAGTGTCCGTGCCCATTATGGTGTAAAGATGGAACGCTACAAATTAATGCACTTCTATGTGGAAGACAAATGGGAACTGTATGATCTGAAAACTGATCCGACAGAAATGCACAATCTGTACGGAAAGCAAGGAATGGAGAAAGTAACTGCTGAACTAATGGCAGAACTTGCACGTTTACAAAAACAATATGAAGTTCCTCAGAATTTGTGCAAGTAATATAAAGAACGAAAGAATGAAACATCTGTTATTGACTATAGTCTGCCTGATTGCGTGGACTACTCTTCCGGCGCAGGATATGCGTCAGGATACATATTGTAATCCCTTGAATATAGATTATACCTATATGATTTATAATTCCGACCGGGATATTTCTTACCGTTCGGGGGCCGATCCGGCAGTAGTGGAATTTCGCGGGGAATATTATATGTTCGTAACGCGTTCGCACGGCTATTGGCATTCCAGGGATTTATTGAACTGGGAATTTGTACGTCCCGGTAAGAATTGGTATCCTCAGGGATGCAATGCTCCGGCTGCACACAATTATAAGGACTCTGTGCTTTATGTTGCAGGCGATCCTTCAGGCTCTATGAGCATCCTTTATACTGATGATCCTGCTTCCGGTGATTGGGAAGCTACGCCTGCCATTCTGCATAATCTGCAAGATCCTGATTTGTTTATTGATGACGATGGGAAAGCTTATATGTTCTGGGGATCTTCCAATGTTTACCCTATCCGGGGTATGGAATTGGATAAAGATCACCGTTTCACAAAGAAAGGGGAGACGAAAGAACTTTTCAATCTGGATATGCCTAAACATGGTTGGGAGCGTTTTGGTGAGAATCATACGGATACAGTATTGGGCGGTTACATTGAAGGACCCTGGTTGACAAAATATAATGGTAAATACTATATGCAATATGGTGCGCCGGGTACGGAATTCAATGTTTATGCAGACGGAGTATACATAGCAAATCATCCGATGGGACCTTATACCTATCAGAAACATAATCCGGTATCTTATAAACCGGGTGGTTATATGAATGGTGCCGGGCATGGAAGCACTGTGCTTGGTCCCGGTGGACAGTATTGGCATTTTGCTTCGATGTCTCTTTCCATCAACGTGAACTGGGAACGTCGTCTCTGCATGTTTCCTGCTGGATTCGATAAAGATGGTGTTATGTATGTGGATACCCGTTTTGGAGATTATCCCCGTTATGCTCCTGCCGTGCCGGGTAAGGCAGGACAGTTCAGAGGGTGGATGTTGCTCTCTTACGGCAAGCCGGTTACCGCTTCTACTGTGAAAGGAGAGTTTCAACCTTCTGCATTGACTGATGAACTGACTAAAACATTCTGGTTGGCTGAGGCTAACGATGAACGCCAATGGGTAATGATCGATCTGGAAAAACCGGCTGCTGTATCTGCTATTCAGATCAACTATCATGATTACCAAAGTGATATGTATGGTCGTTATGAAGGGCTTCGTCACCGCTATGTGATTGAGGGTTCACTGGATGGACAGAATTGGAAAATATTGGTTGATCGCAAAGAAAGTTATAAAGATACCCCGAATGATTATGTTGAACTCGGACAATCCCAATCTGCGCGTTATATCCGTTATAAGAACATAGATGTACCGACCCCGAACTTGGCAATTTCTGAACTTCGGGTATTTGGATTGGGCATGGGGAAAACACCGCAACAGCTGAAGAAATTAACCCTTGATCGCCATGCGGACCGTCGTGATATTACTATCAGTTGGGAACCGGTCAAAGGTGCACAGGGATATAATGTGTTATGGGGTATTGCTCCCGATAAACTTTATAGCTCTTGGATGGTATATGGAAATAATGAATTACTTATGAAATCTCTTACCATCGATCAGGATTATTACTTCTGTGTGGAAGCATTTAATGAGAATGGTGTATCTTTACGTTCAGAAGTGAAACATGTAAAATAACAATGCTATGAAACGATTAATCAGTGCAATTTGTGTTCTTTTCTTCCTGTTACCTTTGTCTGCTCAGGAAACCTACCAGAAAGAAACCTTTATCTCCTCCCGGGGAGATACCTTGCAGTATCGCTTGCTGCAACCGGAGAACATGAAAAAGAGTGAGAAGTATCCTTTGGTGCTCTTTCTGCATGGTGCAGGGGAGCGTGGTAATGATAATGAGAGGCAATTGACCCATGGTGGACAGATGTTTTTGAATCCGGTGAACCGGGAGAAATACCCGGCATTCGTGCTCGCACCACAGTGTCCCGAAACGGACTATTGGGCATACTCGGCACGTCCTGAATCATTTTTGCCGAATGAGATGCCGTTGAACGAACCGATAACTCCGATTTTTCAGACAGTGAAGGACTTGCTGGATACTTATCTGGCAATGCCTCAGGTTGATAAATCGCGTATTTATATCATTGGACTTTCTATGGGAGGAATGGGAACCTTTGACATGGCTGTCCGTTTCCCGGAGATATTTGCTGCTGCTGTGCCTATTTGCGGTACAGTAAATGTGGCGCGCCTGAAAGCTGCCAAGTCTGTAAAGTTTCGTATTTTCCACGGTGATGCTGACAATGTGGTTACACCTGAAGGTTCGCGTGCGGCATACAGGACTTTGAAGAAGGAAGGTGCTGATGTGGAATACATTGAGTTTCCGGGATGTAATCATGGTAGCTGGAATCCGGCTTTCAATTATCCCGACTTTATGAGTTGGCTGTTCAGTCAGAAGAAATAGTTTAAAGAAAAATGGCAAGTAGATTTATCCTGCTTGCCATTTTTCTTTAAACTATTTTTCTTCATAATCCCCGTTAGCTTTAATCAGCTCAATCAGCTTTTCTACAGCTTCTTCTTCGGGAATATTCTTTTCAATGCATTCTTTCTTCTTATACAGACTGATTTTCCCACGTCCGGCACCTACGTAGCCATAGTCAGCATCAGCCATTTCTCCGGGACCATTGACGATGCAGCCCATAATACCTATTTTCAATCCTTTCAGGTGTGAAGTAGCGGCTTTTACACGTGCTATGGTGCTTTGAAGGTCGAACAGGGTACGTCCGCATCCGGGGCAGGAGATATATTCCGTTTTGCTGGTGCGTATACGTCCTGCTTGCAGAATACCAAAGGCTGTGGCATCTACTACGGCATGAGTGAGATTTCCCTGGTTGAACAGGAAAATACCATCGCAAAGACCGTCGAAGATAAGTGCTCCCATGTCGGCAGCAGATTTTATCTGCAAGTCCTCTGCTTCATTTTCAGCATAGTGCTGGAAGAATACAACCGGATTTTTCAGTCCTTCCTGCATCAACTGGTGAACTAAAGCACGATGTTCCCCAAGTCGGTTAGGATGGTTGCTCTGTGATATAATGACTACTTCAGGATGATATTTCAGACAAGCAATCACTTCTTCCGTTTGTGCCATGTAAGGCATAAACATGAATTTCAAATCGGCTTGGCAATTGCCCATAAGTGGCATCTGCTGGTAATTGAAAGCCGGATAGGTTCCAGGCTCTTCTTCCCATACATCCGCATCCAGGATGTATTCCACTCCTTCTTCACGAGTTTCCGGTAAGGCACGTCCGGCGTAGATATAATCCGGAATGAATTGCGGGTTCGTATCAAATTTTCCGTCCATGCGTTCGGCAATGACTACAGGCAGGTGATTCCCACCTATGTTGCGTACGGCAGTTGTCTCACGTCGTACCGGAGAAAGATAGTTGAAACCTTCTGCTTCCACTCCGGGTATGTAAGGGTGATCCTGGTGCTGCATGATGTAATCCACCAACTTTCGTGCTACAGGTATTTCTGCTTCCGGAGCTTCGCTCAAAGAAACGCGGATGGTATCACCCAGGCCGTCGGCTAGCAATGCACCGATGCCCAATGCAGACTTGATACGTCCGTCCTCACCATCCCCGGCTTCTGTAACGCCAAGGTGCAACGGGAATTGCATTCCTTCCTTTTCCATTACAGCAGCTAACAAGCGAACCGTTTTTACCATTACTACTGTATTGGAGGCTTTGATGGAGATAACAACATCTGTAAAGTCTTCTTTTACACAGATGCGCAGGAACTCCATGCATGATTCCACCATACCTTCCGGTGTATCGCCGTAGCGAGACATAATGCGGTCGGACAGTGAGCCATGATTTACACCGATGCGGATAGCTGTATGATTCTCCTTGCAGATATTCAGGAAAGGAACGAATCGGTCATGTATTTTCTGCAACTCTTGTGCATACTCTTCGTCTGTATATTCCAGATGCTTGAAGGTGCGTGCGGCATCTACATAGTTTCCCGGATTGATACGTACTTTCTCGACATACTGTGCTGCTACATCTGCTACCTTTGGGTTGAAGTGGATGTCGGCAACCAGTGGAACCATATATCCGTCCCGGCGCAAACCGGCATTGATGTTCATCAGGTTTTCCGCTTCTTTAATGCCTTGTGCTGTCAGACGTACATATTCACCTCCGGCATCTACAATACGTTTAGCCTGTGCCACGCTGGCTTCTGTATCCTGTGTGGCGGTGTTTGTCATACTCTGTATGCGTATAGGATTGGAGCCGCCCATAGGGGTGGCTCCAATATTTACTTCTGATGTTTCCCGACGGGAATAGTTGAATAAATCCACTAATTACTCCTTTTTAATTCGTTTTATACTCGTACTTTACTTCTTTCAGTTCCTCGTTCGCCTTTACGATTTTCTTTTTCAGCCCTTCTTTGTAGGCTGCAAAAGTTTCAGCGAGATCGGCATCGCTTAAAGCTAGCATTTGTATAGCAAGAATGGCAGCGTTCATGGCGCCATTGATGGCAACTGTGGCTACAGGGATTCCGGGAGGCATCTGAATGATAGAGTAGAGAGCATCTACGCCATCCAGCACAGAACCTTTAACGGGAACTCCGATGACAGGTAGTGTAGTGTTAGCAGCGATGACTCCGGGCAGAGCGGCGGCCATGCCGGCGGCTGCGATTATCACTTTAACGCCGCGTCCGCGGGCGTTCTTTGCAAAATCCTCTACAGCTTCCGGAGTGCGGTGTGCAGAAAGAGCGTTCATTTCGAACGGTACATGTAAATCATTCAGCAGTTGAGCGGCCTTTTCCATAACAGGAAGGTCGGAGGTGCTGCCCATGATGATGCTTACTAATGGAGACATAATTATTTAGTTATTAGTGTTTAGTGATTAGTGATTAGCAAACTTCTCAATATCAATGCTAATCACTAACCACTAATAGTTAATCGTTAATCAACGCTTTGTAGGCAGCAGCATCCAGTAATGAATCGAAATCTGCATCAGCATCCGGTTTCATTTTGATGAGCCAGCCTTCACCGTACGGATCTTTGTTAACCAGTTCCGGTTGGTCAGCAAGAGCCTCGTTTTGTTCCAGGATTTCTCCGCCTACGGGCAAGAAAAGATCAGAAATGGTTTTCACTACTTCAATGGTCCCGAATACTTCATCGGCTGCCAATGTTTCACCCTCTGCTTGGATATCTACGAATACGATATCGCCTAATTGTGCCTGGGCGTAATCGGTGATACCTACATAAGCTACATCGCCTTCAAGGCGTATCCACTCGTGTTCTTTGGTGTACTTTACATTTTCTGGGAAATTCATGATCATTATTTTTAAAGGTTAATACTTATATAATTACAAATTACTAATTATAAATTACAATGTGAGCCCTTTTTACTTCTCTTAAAAGAGGAAAATACGGAACAGGATATTACTCAGTGGATGAAGCACTAATAAAGAGCAAATTAATCCTACGGCAAAACCTACCAGTACCTCTCCCAATGTATGGTGCTGTAAAATAATACGTGCTGTGCCCAGGACACCTGCAATCAGGATGAACAGGCATAGCCACCATACCGGATTGTATCCGAACAAGGCACTGAAAGATACCAGCCCTCCTACAATAGCCCCTACGCCTGCCATATGCTCGCTTAACTTCCATTTCAGATTGACAACAATGCAGATAACCATCATGATCAATGCGGCAAGAATAATACCTGTCATGTACCAGGGGATATTCAGGCGATGCATCATCACCAGACAGAATACGTATGAAGTAATAGTAAGCAAGAATGGCATAAAGCGCCGCTTACGTTCACCCAAGTCTTCGGGACTGAAACCATTGATTTTACGGAACAGGAAGATGGTGAGCGTAGGCATAAGAATAGTGAAGCAATACACTACTCCAAGCACAATCAGCTTATACTGTATAGGCATGATGCGCAGGTACGAGAAAAGGAACAGAATCAGAAACGCCAGGAATGGAATGGAAAACGGCGTGAATATAGCCGATATCACCCGGGCTGTCCGGATTAAGGTCCTGTCTGCTACAATATGTTGTTCTTCCATGAATAGAGTTCTCAAATTAATAATTACTTCCTCAGTCTTGCCACCGGTATGTTCAACTGTTGCCTGTACTTGGCTACCGTGCGGCGTGCTATAGGATATCCTTTTTCTTTCAGTATATCCGTCAGTTCATCATCTGTATAAGGTTTCTTTTTATCTTCATTGTCAATGCATTCTTTCAATATCTTACGAATCTCACGTACAGACATTTCCTCACCGTCTTCGGTGACGTATCCATCACTGAAGAAGAATTTCAGTGAATAGATGCCATAGTTGGTTTGCACATATTTGCTGTTGCTGACGCGGGAGATGGTTGAAATGTCTAATCCGGTACGTTCGGCAACATCCTTCAATATCATAGGGCGCAACAATGATTCGTCTCCTTCGAGGAAGAACGGGCGTTGCAGGTCGATAATGGCTTGCATGGTAGTCATTAATGTATTCTGGCGTTGCTTCACGGCATCAATAAAGCCTTGTGCTGCATCCATCTTCTGCTTCAGGAACATCATGGCTTCTTTCGACTCTTTCGACTGGTTAGCCCTGTTTTTGGTATGCTCTTCCACCATCTCGGTGAAATCACGGCTCATACGCAGTTCCGGAACGTTTCGGTTGTTCAGAGCCAGATTGATGGTACCGTCGTCGTATGTATCTACAATGAAGTCGGGGATGATCTGTTGCATGTTCCGGCCGATGGCTTCACCCAGAGAGGCACCCGGACGCGGATTGAGTTTGCAGATCTCTTTGATAGCCTGTTCAAAAGCATCTTCTTCCAATCCGAGCTTCTGCTGTATCTTGTCCCAATGCTTACGGGTAAATTCTTCGTAACATTCGGAGATGATCGCTTCTTCTATATAAAGTAGAGGGTTCGGGGTGAAGTGCTGTTGCTCTATCTTGCGATGAATCTGAATGAGCAGGCATTCTTGCAGGTTGCGTGCACCGAGTCCGGCGGGATCAAAGTCCTGGATGATCTTCAGTGCCTCTTCCAATTCTTCCTGGGTGCATTCGATGCCGGCGTAGATGGCGAGTTCATCACAGATGCTATCCAGAGACTTACGTAACAGGCCGTCGTCATCTAATGATCCGATCAGATATTCCGCCAGTTCACGCTGATGCTCGGTCAGGTCACGTTCGCTTAGTTGCTCCTTTAGGGTTTCGTAAAAAGAAGTGGCGTCGGAGAAAGGTATTTCTTCGGCCTGTTCACCTTTGCTACGGTTGTTTTCCTGCAATTTGTAGTCGGGGATATCGTCTTCGCTCAAATAGTCGCTTAATGAATCATATTCATTGGCTCCGCTGTCTTCTGCGGAACCTTCCGTATCGGAATTTTCAGAAAAGTCGTCACTTGCCGTATCTTCCTTTCCTTCTTCCAGAGCCGGATTTTCCAGAAGTTCCGCATGTATACGGTCTTCCAGTTCTACAGCGGGCAATTCCAATAGCTTCACTACCAGAATCTGCTGGGGCGACAGTGTCTGTACCTGTTGCTGCGCTTGAGTTTGTACTTGTCTGGAACCTTGTGCCATACTTATTCTTTTCTTTTACTCGCCGCAAAGATAATGCAAACGAGACAGAATAAAATGAACTCGTTCATTTTTTATGCCGAGGCGCAACTTATCTTCACACTTTTTGCAAAAATAGTGAATAGTTCGGGAACGCGAAATGTTCTCGGCATAAGTTTTTCATGCAAGCATGAAAGATTGGCGCCTAATTTACATTATCTTTGCTAAAAGTGAAGATAAGCTGTACATCAGCAATAAAAATAGGCAAGCTTATTTTGTGCTGCTTTTGGTTTGCATTATCTTTGTGCGTATCAACTTAAAAAATTGCAACGTTATGTTTGATAAAGAAACTTATGTGCAGCGCAGAGCCCTGCTGAAAAAAAATATTGGCTCCGGAGTGTTACTATTCTTGGGAAATGACGAACAAGGACTGAATTATGAAGATAATGCTTTCCGTTATCGTCAGGATTCTACTTTCCTCTACTATTTCGGCTTGTCGTTTGCCGGACTTTCCGCTATCATTGACATCGATGAGGACAAAGAAATCATTTTCGGAGACGAACTGACTATCGATCATATTGTATGGATGGGTACGCAGCCGACTCTGAAAGAGAAGAGTGAACGGGTAGGCATTCGGGAGACGCTTCCTTCCGTCGCGATTATCAGCTATCTGCACAAAGCCGTACAAAAAGGTCAGACAGTGCATTATCTTCCGCCTTACCGTCCCGAACATAAGCTGAAACTCATGGATTGGCTGGGTATTCCGCCTGCACGCCAGGAAGGTTCCGTACCGTTTATCCGTGCGGTGGTGGCACAGCGTAATTATAAATCTGCCGAAGAAATTGCAGAAATAGAAAAAGCATGTGATGTGACTGCCGACATGCATATCAAGGCGATGGAAGTGATTCGTCCGGGTATGTACGAATATGAAGTTGTGGCAGAGATGAACCGTGTAGCCGAAATGAATAATTGTGAACTTTCTTTCCCTACAATTGCCACAATCAACGGACAGACTTTGCATAATCATTATCATGGTAATAAAATTAAATCGGGTGACTTGTTTCTGATCGATGCCGGTGCGGAACTTCCATCGGGCTATTGTGGTGATATGTCGTCTACTGTACCTGCCGATAAAACGTTTACTTCGAAGCAACGTGCCGTTTACGAAATTCAGAATGCTATGCATCTGGAATCTGTAAAGGCTCTCCGTCCGGGTATTCCTTATATGGAAGTGTACGACTTATCTGCCCGCGTAATGGTAGAAGGTTTGAAAGGACTGGGTCTGATGAAAGGAAATGCGGATGATGCAGTGCGGGAAGGTGCTCATGCATTGTTCTATCCCCACGGTCTGGGACACATGATGGGACTGGATGTGCATGATATGGAAAATCTGGGCGAAGTGTGGGTAGGCTATAACGGTCAACCCAAGAGTACACAGTTCGGACGTAAGTCTCAACGTCTTGCCATTCCTTTGGAACCGGGCTTTGTACATACCGTTGAACCGGGTATCTACTTCATTCCCGAATTGATTGACATGTGGAAAGAAGGTAAGAAATTCACTGACTTTATCAATTATGACAAATTGGAAGAATATCGTGACTTCGGTGGTATTCGCAATGAAGAAGATTATCTTATTACAGAAACCGGTGCCCGCCGCTTAGGCAAGAAGATACCATTGACTCCGGAAGAAGTGGAAGCTTTGCGATAGTATCAATTTAAGAATGAGTCTAATGAAAAAACTACTATTCTTATTGTGTCTTTTGTCTTGGAGTGCATTGAATGCACAGAAGACGATTAATCGCCCTCCGTTTATAGCAAAGGCAACGGAAACCATTGAGATAGCTGCCGTTCATTTATCGGATACAGCTACCGTGATTGATGTGGATGCAAAATTTACTCCAAAGTACTGGATACGTATTGCCCCTGCTACTTGTCTGGTGGCAGATAATGGTGAACGTTATCAGGTGCGGCAGGGAGTAGGTATTGAGTTGGGACAGGAATTTTGGATGCCAGAATCCGGAGAGGCCACTTTCTCTTTGATATTTCCACCTTTGCCACCATCTGTAAAATCATTCGATTTTGTGGAAGGGGAAGGTGAGAGAGATTTTAATCTTTTCGGTATCAGCCTGACTGGAAAGTTGCCTAAGCTCCAATTGCTTAAAGGTCTAGAGAAGGCAGGAAAAATGACTGCTGTAGCTTTGCCGACTCCTGAAATCAAAGAGGGAACAGCTATCATTAGTGGTCGTATTTTGGATTATAAGCCTTCATTCCGGATGAAAGCTGAATTACATTCTGCTGATTTCTTATCTCCCTATGGACAAAAGAATACAGAGTTAGAGTTGGATGAAGTGGGAAATTTCCATACGGAAATATCAGTCTCACACCCTTCTGTCGCCTATTTAAGTGTGGGTGGATCTGTTGTTTCTTTTTTGTTGTCTCCGGGTGGAGAAACCAAGGTTACCGTAAATCTTCGTGAAATGACGCGTGCTTCCAGTCGTTTACAGAAAGACACGAAGGCTGAAGGGAAGAAGGTTTATTTTGAAGGACTGAATGCAGGATTGAATACGGAAATGAATTCCGGACTGGAAATTCCTCTTTGTTCTGTTGAGTTGAAAGACTTATATGACATGACTCCGGATCAGTATAAAGCATATTGCATGCGGAAATATGAAGAAGCGGACAATGTGATCCGTGCCAATAAGAAAATAAGTGCAGCTTATGCGGAATTGTTGACTGTGCTGAATAAAGATGCATTGTATGGGCTGTTATGTGGATATGATTATCAGCTATTGCAGGCTTATGCTCAGCAAAAAGGACTGTCGTTGCGTGATGCCGGTAAGGAGTATCTCTCAAAAAAACCGTCAGATGGCTATTTTGACTTTTTAAGTAAACTGGATTACATCAATTCACCCAAGTCTGTGTATTGCTTCAATTATTCCGGTATGGTAAGAAATACTGCATACATCCATTTGCCGTCTGTTAAGACCGTCGGTATTTTTGATTACCTGCTTGACTCATCCAAGGTAAGTCCGGAGGATAAGGAAGCAATGAAGAAATACCGTGATAATCCTTCGTCGCAGGATGCTTCTATAATGAGGGTGCTGAGAGATAAGTATGACAACCTCTTTCAGGAGTGTGGCAAAGTGGCTTTGGAAGCTAATCAGAAGGCGGTTGGAGAGCTAATAGGAGGTAAAGGTATCTATCATGATGTGCAGACAGCAATGCAATGTGCTTCAAAACTGGAAGATTTTATGCCTTTGTCTGAAGACGATTTTGCTACATTACGCACGATTGAGAATCCCTATTTCCTGAACCAATTGACTGCAATGAATACGGAGCTGCTTCAGAAGATAGAAGAAAATAAGAAGAAGCGCAGTTTTATGGTTCGTACTCTGCCCGAAGATGTGAAGGACGATGCCCTTTTTGAAGCCATTGTCGATCCGTTCAAGGGTAAGGTAGTGCTTGTTGATTTCTGGGCCACCTGGTGCGGACCTTGTAAGATGGCTATGAAGATGATGAAACCCATGAAGGAGGAGCTGATAGATAAAGATATCGTGTATGTCTTTATTGCCGGTGAAAATTCTCCGGAGACAACATGGAACAATATGATACCCGATATTCATGGTGAGCATTACCGGTTGACCAATGCTCAGTGGGCAGCTATTTGTGATAAATTCGAAGTCCGTGGCGTACCTACTTATCTGGTGCTCGACCGTGCAGGGAAACAAACGTACCGGTCAGTAGGTTTTCCGGGGACGGATACGGTGAAAGGTGAGTTATTGAAAGCATTAAATTCTTCCGCTGATTGATCATATACTAACGTCAGTTCTAAAAGATTTCAAGTTGCCCGTCATTGATAAGGTTGACATCAATGGCGGGTATACTTATCAGGGAGTTTCTCATATTGTTTTTGATCTTGGTGATGAATGGTATACCGAATTTCTGAAATTCACTTTGCCTGTGTTCCTCACGTTCAACCAAGTAAAGGAGGAAGAAGTGAACATTACGAGGGCTTACTTACAGATTAAGGTCAATCACTACCCCTCCTATGTTAGAATAGTGTCTTTATCATAATTGTGTTTTTTATGCGATGATTCCCTGATATTCAATTTGGCATCCAGTACAATTTTTTTATTGAGCAATCTATTTGTACGAATCTTGTCCAGCATGCAGCTTGCTGCAATCTCTCCGATTTCGACACGCGGCTGTTCTATAGACGTCAAATAAGGTTCGACGACAGTGGCCATATCCGATTCTGAAAAGCCGACAAAAGCGACATCATACGGTATCCTCAATCCGTGCCGTTTCAAGGCTTTCATCGCTCCGATAGCAACAGGATCGTTAAATGCAAATATAGCATCCGGTTTTTCACCGTTTCCGGACAGTATATCTTCCATAGTCTGTTCTCCATCACGAATAAAAATACCGGAATGAATGATGGTAGAGTCTGAAATAGGGAGATTGGCATCCTGCATGGCCTCTATATATCCGTTCATACGATCTTTCGTTATATCCAATTTTTCTGGACCCGCAAAATGAAATATTTTCCGGTATCCCTCACCTATAAGATGAGCCACTGCCGAATAGGCCATTTTCTTATCGTCAATAATAATTTTTGTAGTATCAATGTTGGAAGGCACCCTGTTGAAAAACACAAGTGGAATCCCATTATCCTGTAGGCTTTGATACATATCAGAGTTGACAAAACTGTCAGATGTCGTGGATATTATTATACCGTCTACCATGTGTTGTTCTAAAAGACTCAGATTGGTACGCTCTGTTTCAGCGGATTCGTTGGATTGAGTAATGAGGATCTGATAGCCCTCGTGCATTAGTATTTTTTGTATTCCGGATATAATCATAGGAAAAAAAGATGTGACCAATTCAGGCACAACGATTCCGATAGTATAACTTTTCTTTGTGACCAACCCTTTTGCCTGCGTGTTCGGATGATAGTTCAGTTCTGCAGCAGTCTTGATAACCAGCTCCTTGGTTTCTTTCTTTATTTCCCAACTGTCCGATAAAGCTCTGGAAACTGTGGAGGTGGATAACCCGAGTTTTTTTGCTATGTCTTTTATTGTAATTGGCTTTTCCATAACATGAATGATTGTAGGTTTGTCTGCAAACTTACAACTTTTTAGACATTCTGCAAAATCCAAACGTTCCCGGGAACGTTTCCGTTGATTTTTGAGGCATTATGCTATTAAAATTGATTGTACTTATATAAATTTGCTTGCGTTAAAAGCTATTATAATAGCCCAGATCGAAACATTTTTCAATATATTAATTCTAATCATTTTTATAATGCCAAAGTATGTTAACATTAAATCGTATTCAATCAAGATCAGGAAAACAAATTGTTTTTTTTCTGATGTGCCTGCTGGTTTCATTTGCAGGCATCATGCCAGTCCGATCACAGGAAAAAACTAAGATGGTTACCGTTGAAGGAACTGTCGTTGATGAAACCGAAACTCCTGTCATAGGAGCTAACGTCTATATCAAAGGCAGTACCAAAGGTGTATCCACAAATGTAGATGGGAATTTCATTTTTACAGGAGTACCTGTCGGACAGACTGTCACTGTCTCTTTCATTGGTTACAAAGATTATCAGGTGCGGGTTACAAAAGGGGGAGAGAAATTGAGAATCTCTCTTGAACCTGATGCGAAAATGCTCGAGGAAGTGGTGGTGGTTCCATACGGAGGTCCGGTAGCAAGAAAGGATCTTACCGGTTCCGTTGTTTCTGTCAACGTTGAGGATATGAAGGCGCTTCAGGCAGTGACGTTTGAAAATGCTATTGCCGGCAAGGTCGCCGGTGTACAGGTCAATGTCGGGGATGGACAGCCTGGAGGTCTTCCGGACATTCTGATTAGGGGTAGCAATTCTGTAACCCAGAGCAATGCTCCTCTTTATGTGGTAGACGGTATTCCACTAGAGTCTCCCGATAACTCGTCAATTCCTACTCAGAATATTAAAAGTATCGAGATACTTAAAGATGCATCGGCGACAGCCATATATGGTGCACGCGGTGCTAATGGTGTGATTGTTATTACTACCGATTCCGGTTCAAAGGGCGCTCCGAAAATTAATTTCGAGTACCGTTATAGCTTGTCGAAAGACTATAATAGGTATGAAATGATGTCACCTTATGAATTTGTCAGACTTCAGAATGAACTTGATGCGGCTTATGGCTCTATGTATCTCGATGGTAGGGATCCTCATCCGGATGGAACTCCATGGACACTCGATGACTATAAGAATGTGAGACCTATTGACTGGCAAGATGAGATCAGTCAGCTCGGACAGATGCACGAATACAGCGTAAGCGCATCTGGCGGTACTGAGAAGACCACATATATGGCTTCATTCAATTATGCCAATCAGAAGGGTATCATTCTCAATACCGGTATGAAGAACTATGTTGGCAGCATGAACATCACCCAGAAGATAGGCAATCGTATGCAGCTTGTCATGAGAGCGAATTATGCGGAGAAGGAAAGAACTGGTATGCAAGTTAACTATGGACAGGGATCTTCTGCTTATATGTATAAAGTGTGGTCATACAGACCTATTTCCACAAACGGTGTGGACTTGACCCATGAACTTGAAGATCCTGAAAGGCCGGAAAGTGGAGTGCCGATGTTCAACCCATTGCTCCAGACGCAAAATACTGATCAGAAATATATCACAAGACAGTTAAGAACCAGTGCCATGTTCAATTGGAATATTCTCAAATGTCTGAAATTTACTACTTCGATTTCTTATACGAGTACTGAATCCCAGACTGATATATTCAATAATTCCAAGACAGAAGCCGGAAGTACACTTCCAGGAAGAAATGACGGAATTAACGGTTCGAGAAGAGTAACAAGAACTAACAATGTCTTGAATGAGAACACTTTGAACTTCAACAAAAAGTTCGATAATATTCATGACCTTGCCGTAACTGTCGGTTGTACTCAGCAGAAAAATGTTTCGGATATCTTCGAAGCAAAAGCTACACAGATTCCTATTACATCAGAATGGAGAGGAATAGAGGCACTTGATGAAGGGCTGTCTCAGAAAATCATGTCCAAGAAGTTGACAGAATGGGCAATACAATCTTTTATTTTTAGGTCGAATTACAACTATGACAGAAAATACTATCTGACGTTTACGATGCGTGCGGACGGTTCTTCAAAATTTGCACGTGACAATAGGTGGGGCAAGTTCTATTCAGGAGCCGTTCGGTGGAGATTCTCAGATGAGAATTTTGTCAAGAACAATATCGGATCATGGTTTAGCGAAGGGTCGCTTAACTTGAGCTATGGGTCTACCGGTAATAATGGTATCGGAGAATACGCTTATCTTCCGCAGATGGGATTTTCTTCCGGAGGGACATATTATGACTATTCATTCAATGATGAATATCCTACAACGGGAGCGATTGTCTCATCGATAGGTAATTCTAAATTGAAATGGGAGACTACATATACCTTTAATGCTAGAATGGATTTGGGCTTCTTCGACAATAGAATATACTTGACCGCCGAGTATTATAAGAAAGATACTAAAGATCTTCTGATCAATGCCACTTTGCCTGCCCATATCGGTTATGGTTCAGCATATAGAAATATAGGCCGGGTGGAGAACAAAGGTTTCGAACTGTCTCTAAACACTGTTAATATGAAGAGAAGGCATTTTAACTGGACTACCGATTTCAATATTTCATTCAACAGGAACAAAGTGCTTGCACTTGCCAACAACCAGAGTGTGCTTCCTGCTGATAATCTGAAGATTCCGAATGGGGCTGCATTGTATATTGCGAAGGTGGGCCAGCCTATCGGTATGATGTACGGAGCCCTTACAGACGGTCTTTATCAATATGAAGATTTCCGTAAGGGAAGCGATGGCAGCTGGATATTGAGAGATGATGTAGTTTCACAGTCAACTCATGCAAACAGAAAGGGAGTCTTTCCCGGATATCAGAAATTCAAGGATTTGAATGGCGATCTTCAGATTACTCAAGAAGACTTGACGATTATAGGTAATCCGAATCCTGATTTTACGGGCGGTATAACAAATACTTTCAGATTCTATAATTTTGATATGTCATTGTTCTTTACATTCAGCTACGGCAATGATATCCTTAATATGAACCGTTATTATTTAGAAGAAGGCAGATCATTGAGTTCCAATCAGTTTGCTTCGTATGCCGACAGATGGACCGTGGACAATCCTAACGGAAAACTTCCGCGTGCAAGATCTGCAAACAATACGGCTTGGGGCAGTGACCGTTATGTAGAGGACGGCTCATATTTGAGACTGAAAAATTTGAATATAGGATATACTCTGCCTGTTCAGGTGAGCCAGAGGTTTTTTGTTAGCAACATGAGGATTTATTTCTCTGCCCAGAATTTGTTTACGGTGACGGGATATTCGGGACAGGACCCTACCGTCAGCACGATGTCGAATGCAAGAACTCCAGGTTATGACTATTCGGCATACCCTGTACCACGTACATTCATATTTGGTGCACAAATTTCGTTTTAATGTGATATAATAATTTATATGGATATGAATAAGGTTATTAAAAGTATATTGTTCGGAATTGCATTTTTTCCTCTTACAGGCTGTTTGTCTAATTTGGATTTGCATCCGATAGATTCGGACACTCCGAATACATTTTTCAAAGATAGTGCGGCATGCGCAAAGGTTTTAGTGGGTTGTTATGACGCTCTTAGCGTACCGGGAGGAGGACTTTTTGATGGAAGCATGAACTCTCAGTTCGTCATCTGGAATGTGACGGATGAAATGTATAATGCAGCAGCCGGAACAGGTCCTAAGGTGTATAGCTATACTTCCGGATATGCTCCTAATGCTACTATGTACAAGAATCTTTATGCGGCGATTCAGCGTTGCTGTCAGTTCCTTCATTATCTTCCTGATGCCAAGATGACAACAGAAACAAAGCTCGCCATGGAAGGTGAAGTGCAATTTATAAGGGCATTCTGTTATTTCAATCTTGTACAAAATTATGGAAGGGTTCCTCTTGTAACGGAGGCATCTTCGGATGTTAATAGTACTTCTGCAAAGCAGGCAGAGGAGGCTGATATATACGATTTTGTAATTCGCGAGATGGAAGAGGCAGAGAGTAAGGTCTTTCCGATTACCAAATTTAACTTTGGAGGAAGAATCAATAAGTCTGCTGTCAGGGGAGTGCTGGCAAGGGTCTGCCTTTTCAATGCCGGATTCCCTTGCTACAACACTGAAAGGTACAAAGATGCATACAAATGGGCAAAGATGGTCATCGACGATCCTGCTCACAGCTTGATTCCTAATTTTGCAGAAGCATTCATTCCGCTTATTCAGGACAAGTATGATATACGTGAAAATCTATGGGAGATAGAAGCGTATTGTAAAAGTACGTCTGACGGACTGAAAGAATATTTTCCTTCATTGTCGACCTCGCTTGGTACCAATTGCAGCAAAGCTGTAGCAAATGTGTCCTTTATGGTTAATAATACAATGAAGATCACCAAAAGAATGTTTTCATATTATGAGCAGGATACTGAGGCATTGTTAGGCTCTTATGATGAAAGACGTAACTGGGCTATCGCTCCGTTTACCAATGCCCCTACGAAGCTTGATGGTGCCGATCGTCTTGTTCTTACTTATTTCGGCTCGCATAAGGATCCTGATAATGACAGATTGGTTTATGATCGTCAGGTCAACAAGTTCAACCGTCAGTATGCAAAGATTTGGCCTGCATATCAGAGTAATACAGGAACCAACCTCTGTATAGTACGCTATTCCGATGTATTGCTTATGGCAGCCGAAGCATTGTGTCAGATAAATAATGGTTCGACACCTGAGGCTATAGGCTATGTCAACGCAGTGAGAAAAAGGGCATACGGACAGATGGACGGTCGCAAGTTTATTGATCATATTGAACTTACCAATCCGGGAGAAAATTATACCATTGATGAAGTTTGTGTGGAAATTGTAGATGTTACCGACAATACTGCATCTGTCACATGCACAACGGAAGAGAACAAATCTCCCAAGGCATATCGTGTCGGAGACGTTAAAGGTCCTCTTACAATTGCTACTGCCAAGTTGCCTGAGATTCTTGGTTCTGACGGGAAACCGGACACTAAAGCCACCAGACCTATTGAGTCAATAGTATTGCTCGACAGGGGACATGCCTACAGTGAAACTCCGAAGGTGGTGATCAGGTCACTCGAGGGCGGGAAAGGTCCTAAGGGTAGCGGTGCTACGGCAATCGCAGTGATGAAGGATGAGAGTCCGTCTTATGAATTGCCTGCTGAAGCTACAGACTCAAAGGAGGCATTCCTTCAGACTATTATGGATGAAAGAGCAAGGGAGCTATGCTTTGAAGGCTGGAGACGTTTAGACCTCAAACGTTGGCACAATCTTGTGGAGGTGCTTCAGGCTACGAGGGATGATGGCAGGAATGCAAAAGGAGTCAATGGAGCGCAACTTGATTATATCATGACTCCTGGCAACAATGTGTCCGATGTTCATTATTACCTTCCGATCCCTTCCGGAGAAATAATGCTTAATCCTGAATTGAAACAGAATGAAGGCTGGTAATTGTATATTTAACATTATTAAAAGTATGAGACAATGAAAAGAAATATAATTAGAAACCTGTTTCCCGCTTTAGTCGCCGCTTTAGTCGTTGTGTCCTGCCAAGTTGACACCGTGACCGAATCAACTGTTGTGACTAGGCTTGAAAAGAATGTATACGAAGTTGGAGAGAATGTTCGCTTCCACTTCTCAGGAGAAGCTGATTTCGTGACGATTTTTACCGGAGTTGATAATTATAATGGCGGAACGATGGGAGGAACTATAAAAGGGTCGCGTTATATCTATAGAAATCGCGGAAGGGAGAATGGTTCTCCAGTCCTGTCTTTCAATTGTAAAAAAGATGGAGATAACTTGGAGGAGTATGCCGAAATCAAGCTTCTTCTTTCTACTGACTTTGACGGTGACATCACCATGGAGGGAATAAAACGTGCCACTTGGCTGGATATTTCTGAAAAAGCGAAATGGCCTGTTGAGGGGACTAAAAAAGGTGTTAATGTTAATTCCGGAGCAATAGATTTGTCAGAATGGAACGGACGGGATATCTATCTTGCTTTCCGTTATACTGCGAAAAAGGGACAGAAACAGGAAGGATATACAATCTCTTCATTCAATCTTAATAATACAGTTGAAACGGATGCTCTTCCTTATACGATATGGACAAATGCTTCTTTTGCAAAATGTGGTACAACTACGAATAAACTGCAGGAAGATCAGACCGGTGCTATTTTCCCCGCTTATCAGTGGACACTTGGAACATCGCTTACTTGTGCAGGCATGCCTGACGGTAAGGAGGATTTTGAAAGCTGGGTAATTACTTCTCCTGTCGATCCGAGCCAGGTGATTCCTGATTATGGTACGCTTATTAAGTCATACAGCGAGGTTGTTCCGGGGTTCTATGATTACACATATTACAAACCGGGTAAGTTTACGGTGACCGTAGTGTCGCGTAATGCTACCGCTTTTGGAACTGAAGAATCTGTGCAAAATATAGAAATAGAAATAGTTGAAAAATAATTTTCTGAAAAATACATTTATGAAATATTTGTTTTCTACGTTACTCATTGCTTGTGTGAGTGTCTTGATGTCCGCTCAGCCCAAACTGAATCTTAATACGGGCAGTATTGATTTTGAATGGCAACAGGAGGAGGATGGCTGGCATATCTCGTGTATTAAAATCGACGGGAAGCAGATTCCTGCCCCCAAGGGATATTACACGGTTTTGTATATAGATCGTAATCCGGCAAAGGATTTGGTCGATCAGGATCTTGAGGGAAAGGATTTTACGTTCTATCCGTCAAAAGCAGAAATGCTTCCCGATGGTACTCTGAAATTTTCTCACAGTCTCCGTTTCGGAGACGTTGAAGCAATATGGAAGGTAGATCCATTATTTCCGTCTGATATAAAGGTCGATATGAAGGTCAGACTGTCGACGAACGGTTCCGTATCCATCGCCACCCCTACGATTACCGTCTTCGAAGAGAACAATATATCATGGGCGATGATTCCGGGTAATTGGTATGGCAATGAAATCCAGTATAATCTGAATATGGCAAAAACTTACAGCATGGGCATTCCTTGTGTTCCGATGCTTGCCCAAGAACGTAATACGATGACTCTGTGTCCGCTGTATTCGTCGAAGGATGGCTATACCTTAGCTGTTATTCCAGATCCGGGGACGGAAACCGACCCGATAGCCGGCAAAGCTCCGGATAAGAGTCCTAATTCCTTGGGATTGAGTTTAGCGAACAGGCATAATGAACTTACTCCCGTGGTTTATCATCCGGTACTCGGACAGGTGGGAGCTAAGCACAAAGCCGGAGATGAAGTGGTATTTGGATTCCGTTATACCTTGAAGAACTCGGGCTGGTTCGATGTATTCCAGCATGCAGTGAACGATGTTTTCGCCTTACCATCATCCTTGGATTTGCTTACCAACAAGGTGTCTTTGTCCGAGCGCGTGAGCCGGCTTCAGAAATTCCTGCGTAAAGATAAAGAGTCGAGCTGGAAAACATGGCAGAGCAGAGGTGAGACAATAGGTGCTAATGGCTCTAAGATTGCTGACGCTGGTACCATGTTTATGATTGCACGAAACGGGCAGGATTCCGTAATGAGCAGCCGTCTTCACTATGTGAGGAATTATAAAATGATTCAGCAGCAGACAGAACCGGGATATTTCTGCGGTGCCGCTCTCGGAGAATATGCGGATATAGACGGTGTGGAGTCGGAAAGGGGCAATTGGATAGAACCTTTACATACGACCTATTATACTATGGTCGATTTCGGAAATATGCTTCTATTCAATCCTGATGACAAGGAATTGCTTGAAAGGTTGAGGATGGCAGGTGACAGATTGCTTGCATGGCAGAAAGATGATGGAAGTTTTGAGGTCGGCTATGACAGATTTTCTATGAAACCGTCTTTCCCGGATCTTAAGGATTACAGACCAACCTGGTATGGATTGTACATCGCATATAAGCACTTGAAAGACAAGAAATACTTTGACGCAGCCTGCAAAGGTGCAGACTGGCAGCAGGAAAACGGAGTGGATAAAGGATATTATCTCGGAGTATGCGGTGATGGACGCAATATCTGGGATTTCTGTACGGCACAGACATCTCGTGCCTATATGGACTTGTATGAAATAACAGGTAACAAGGCATATAAACAGGCGTCTATAGATGCCGCCATGATTTACGCGACGTCTATATTCACCAATCCGGTAATGACTGATGAAACGAAATACATCGGCGAGCAAGCATATAAAGATTGGGAGCTGAATCAGACTGGTCTTGGTGTGGAGCATATACGAGGTACGGCAGTAAACGGACCGATTTTGATATCAAGTTATGCAGGTTTGTTCGTGAAAATGTATGAATGGACGGAGGAACCGGTTTTCCTTACTATGGCAAGAGCTGCGTCAATCGGAAGAAATGCTTTTGTCGATCAGAAAAGCGGATGCGCAGTCTATTACTGGCACGGAATGAATGAGTTGAAAAAATATTCCACAATGTTCCCGTGGCATGCGTACTGGCAGATTGGCTGGATTGTGGATTATCTGATTGCGGAGGCTGGTTTGCGTTCGGACAGTAATATTTCGTTTCCATATGGCTACATGACTCCTAAGGTTGGCCCACATGTCACATATGGATTTGCACCCGGTAATATTTACGGTAAGAAAGCGGATCTTCTGTTCAGACCGGATATGGTCGGTTGCGATAATCCGGAGATTGAATTCCTTACCGCTTTGTCAGAGAACGGCACGAAGTTATACTTGATTGCAATGTGTCAGTCTAATGACAGTCAGTCATGCACTGTAACTCTGGATTTGTCGCAGTTAGTTGCGAATAAGACAGGTTTCCGTTCTGCTAAGGCTCTTCAGGGTAAAATTATTAGATCGGCGGGAAAGAAAGGGCAGATCAAACTTGATTTTGCTCCATGGGGTATGAATGTCATTGAAATTTCACTATAAACGATTTTATGGAACGATTTTTTATATTGTTGATTTTAGCGGGGCTGTCCGTTTCGGGAGTTGCCCAAAAGAGTATGTGGCTCATAGCTGGACAGAGTAATGCTTCCGGAATGGGTGATAGAAGAACTTCGATGAAATACTATAGCAAAGAGTGTTTCGACTATGTACAATCCGGAGATTCGTTGAAAATACTGCAGGACCCAGTAGGTGAGAACGGCAAGTATTTCGGCAAGGCGAACAGCGGCAGCATCAGTCCTTCGTTCGCGTGGAACCTTAATAAAATGACAGGTGATTCGGTTGTAGTGGTATCTGCGGCGAGGGGAGGAAGTGCATGCTCCACTACAGGAGAGACAATCTACGGTACTTGGGCGGAAAAGGGTGTCTTGCCTTTGTTCGATGCAGCGATGGCTAAATGTAATTCTGCGATTGCCGTTACAGGATTGAAATTCAGTGGGGTGATCTGGCTTCAAGGAGAACGTGACGCAAATGCTATCAATGATGGGAAAATGGACGGTGAGGATTATGAGGCGGCGCTTCGCAATCTTATACTCCGGTTCAGAAAGCATCTTCATGATGCCGACCTTCCTTTCTATATAGTCCTCACAGGACAATATGTCGACCGTCCGCAAGAGGGCTATCATCAGGTTCGTGCGGCACAACGCAGACTGTCTGAAAAAATGCATGGAGTTCATCTTGTAGCTGCGGATCCTTGGCTTTTTCCACAGATGAATATGATGACGGATGACATCCATTACAGCCAATACGCATATAATCTTATCGGGGAAACTATAGCCCGCCAGATTTACGAAGCAAGAAGTATTGATTCTAAATAAAATGAGGAAAATGAAGAAAAAAGTAATAGCATCGCTTTTGGCCATGTTTATCGGAGGAATTGCAGTATTTGCACAGGATCCGATGGTGGACAAAAAGAATACTGACAGTAAACCTCCTTATATCTATCCGGAGGAAAGCATTGTAAGGGAAAATATAGAAAAGTGGCAGGATATGAAATTCGGTATGTTTATCCATTGGGGAACATACAGCCAATGGGGTATAGTAGAGTCCTGGTCCATTTGTCCGGAAGCATATAAATTCTGTATGGTGAGGCCGGAAGGAATGAACTATTTTGACTATGTCCGGAAGTATGAAGATTTGAAAAAGACATTCAATCCTGTAAAATTCAATCCTGAAAAATGGGCTGGAGCGGCGGAGTATGCTGGAATGAAATATGTGGTCTTCACAACTAAGCATCATGACGGATTCAATATGTACGATACTCAGTACAGCGACTATAAAATAACCGATGTCGAATGTCCGTTCCACACAGATGCGAATGCTGACATTGCAAAGAGAATTTTCGATGCATTTCGTGGCAAAGGTATGATGGCAGGTGCTTATTATTCCATAGCAGATTGGAACAATAATGACTATTGGTGGGATTATTTCCCTCCCAAAGACAGGAATATAAATTATCCTCCTGAAATGTTCCCGGAAAAATGGCAGCGCTTAAATGACTTTATCAACAATCAGTTGAATGAACTGACCGGAGGAAAGTACGGTAACCTCGGCATGCTGTGGTTCGACTTGTGCGATGCTTCTCCTGACAGGCATCCGCAGTGGGAAAGATTCGCAAAGACGGTAAGAACCAATCAGCCTGGAATCATGATGGTGGCAAGACATACGAATACCATCTATGAAAATTACAGGACTCCGGAACAGAAAATACCGGATCGTGCCTTGGACTATCCTTGGGAGGCTTGTATGACTATGGCTACTCAATGGTCATACAAACCAGATGATAGTTACAAATCCACGCATGACATTCTGACTACCCTTGTACAGATAGTTTCACGTGGAGGAAACTTTCTACTGAATGTCGGACCGGGTCCTGACGGAGAACTTGCTCCGGAGGCATATCAGCGACTTAAGGAAATCGGTGACTGGATGCAGGTTAACTCAGAGGGTATCCATGGAACGAAAGCAATTGCTCCTTACAAAGAGGACAGAATAGCGTTTACTTCAAAAGATAACAACGTATATGCCTTTTACTTGAATGCCAAGGATGAATATATGCCGTCTGTGGTGAAAATCAGATCATTCGTTCCGGTTTCTGCCAAATCGGTATTTCTGATGGGGCATAATCGTCCCCTCAAATGGAAAAAAACTGGAGACGGAATAGAAATAATCATACCGGAGTCTGTCAGAAAGAATCCTCCTTGCGATTTGGTTTGGGGTTTTAAATTGAAGATTAAATAGAGTGTTCCGAATTATTGATTCCATTTTGAGATGAAGCTTTTTTTCTTTGTTATTTTGTTTGCGATGACTTTCTGTCCGGTGTGGCCTAGTGCCGGAAAACTCCCGGATGTTCCGTCCGTGCTGTTTCTTGGAGTGGATTTCCCTGAAGAAAGTGCCACCTATATTGAAAACCAAATTGCTTCTGGGCTGAAAATACTGGATTTGACAGACAGCCCGGAAGTAACATACCGCTGTGTAAGGGGAATAAAGGAAGCCGCGGAGATCATATCTACGGAAAAGACAGGAAGATATAGAGTATTTGTCATACAATGCAGAGATTTGAATACTAATGAGAATACTTTCTGTAAAATCTGCTTGATGGCTGCTAGGCGAAATACCGACATATTATGGATGACATCCGATACGGCTCAAATTGTTTCCTGTAATTGTGATTTTGCTGATTATGAGGGCTTTTGTGCCAATCAGAAAAGTTATGACTGGAAGCGGTGTATATCATATATCGCAGATGCCGTGTCTCAATGGTGGACCGGTATGGCAGAAGGAAATAGAGGTATTGAAAGGCTGCCTGTATGGCAGGGCGAAATTCCCGATTATGAATATTCCGGGCCGGAATATATCAATTCAATAGCGCGTATCGACAGGATTTCCGAACCGGAATTGGAAGTTTTCCTTCCCCGTCAGTCAGAGAAGTCTCCGGTGGTAATCTTTTTCCCGGGAGGAGGATTGAGTTATACCGGCTTTATCAGAAATGCGCGTGAGGCGGCAGAGCTGTTGAGGCCATATGGAGTAGCGGTAATCGGTGTAAAATACAGGGTGAAACGTGGACTTGACGTGGCTTTGGAAGATGCAAGACAAGCCGTAAGGACAGTCAGAGAGAAAGCCTCCGAGTGGAATATAGATGAAAATGCAATCGGAGTAGCAGGACAGTCGGCAGGTGCGCTGATTGTATTGAGGCTGGCTTCAGCCGATTGCCCAGACGCCTTTTCGCGCCCTGACTATGTGATTCCATTAACGAGTTGGTATTACGGGAAACAGAAATGGCCGTTCAGATTTGATGCTGAGACTCCTCCTTTTTTTATGCGTCATGCGACTAATGACAGCGGTTACGGTTTTGCACTTAGTGTCAGGGAAAAACTCTTGGAGGCCGGAGTTCCATTGGATTGGAAGACTGTCGATGATGGGGGACACGGAGCTTTTGAAATTACTGTCGATGGTTATGGACATGACTGGACTGTCGAACTGGTAGAATGGATGAGAAAAAATAAAATATTGAAAACCGATAATCATGAAAAAGAAGTTGATTAGATTGTTTATTGCGGTCGGTCTTGTCTTGGGGGTTGGCTCATGTGCTGATGTGACTGACACTCCTGAATATTATGGAGTATATAAGGAAGCGAATATAGAAAATATAAGGCCGTCTTCGTGGTTAAGAGAAATATTACAGAGACAGAGAGACGGCCTCGGGCTTAATCGCAAGGAGTCTGGTTATCCTTATAACACATGTCTGTGGAATGGAATAATCCCGGAGGGAGGGAATCCGATAGCGAAAGGTTGGTGGCCTTATGAACAGTCGGGATATATGATTGACGGTCTGTATAGGTGTGGAATATTCCTGAGAGACAGCGTACTTATGCAGCTCGGTTCCGACAATGTCGGATATGTCTTATCCCATCCCCGGGCGAACGGAATGCTAGGTCCGGAAACCCTTGGTGAGAACCAGTGGGCATTTTCTGTATTCGCACGGACGTTGCTTGCATATTACGACTATACCGAAGACGACAGGATTCCGGTTCTGCTGAAAAAACATTTTTCTGCCTTGAATGATACTTTGACCAACAGGCAGACTTGTATCATAGAAAGTATGTGCAAAATGTATTCATATACGGGCGACAAGGAAATCTTGCAGAAAGCCGGGCATATTTGGGATCTGTTCAGTATGAACGGGGGAACAAAAGACAATGAAGTGTTCATCCATGAGGATATGGTCTCTTCAAAGCCGATTGACGTACATGGTGTGACGGCTGCTGAAGTTTCCAAACAGCCGTTGATTCTGTATCTTTATACCGGTAGGCAGGAATATCTCGATGCCGCGCTTGGTTTCTATTCTTCCGTGGAACGGGAAAACGAACTTCCAGATGGGATACCGGCTTCATATGAAAGCTTGTTTCCTAAGCATGCGGAAGCGCTGCATGAGACCTGTGATATCAGTGACTTTATATGGAGTTACGGTTACATGCTGATGGCAACCGGAGATGTTAAGTGGGCGGATAAGATGGAATCAGCTGTGTATAATGCAGCCTTGGGAGCTATTAATAAAGATTTCAAGGCTTTGCAGTACTTCTCATCTCCGAATCAGTTATTGGCAACTGAAAAAAGTTCCATGGCTCCGTATGGTGAAGAGGGCTTGTCACGTCAGGCTTACAGACCGGGTTTTGATGTTGAATGTTGTTCCGGCAATGTCCACAGGATGTTTCCGAATTATATTTCAAGGATGTGGATGAATGGTGACGAGCATGAGATAGTTGCCGCTTTGTACGGTCCGTCGGAATATAGGACAGAAATTAATGGCACAAAAGTATGTATAACGGAAGATACTTCTTATCCTTTCTCCGGGAAAATAACATTCAGGTTTGCTCTCGATGGTGCTCCTGTCAGAATACCGTTTACCATGAGGATTCCATCATGGGTAGAGAATGCAAAGTTGACAGTCAATGCAGAACAGCCGAAAGAATATCATGCAGGAGGGTTCAGTACGATAGAAAGACGATTTAAGGATGGGGATGTCGTAGAGTTGGACATCGATATGAAGCCGAGGGCAGAGAAAAGAACTGATGCCGGAATTAATGTATATATGGGGCCATTGCTGTATTCTGTAGATATTGATGAGAATGTTGAGATCATAAAGGACCAGTTCAAAACATCTGTAGCTTTTCCTGCATATAACGTGACCCCTGCTTCTAAGTGGAATTTCGGTCTGCCTGAAAACCCTGAAATAACAGTGGTGAACACAGGGAAGAAAGGATTCCCGTGGACACCAGATTCAACACCTGTCAAGCTTAAAGTAACTGCATTTGAAATTCCTGAATGGCGACTTTTGGGTGATACGACCCCTGGGCTACCTGAAGAGAAAATTCAGGTTTCGTCAGAATGTGAAGAGATAGAAATGGTACCGTCCGGATGTACAAGGATAAGAATGACGACGCTTCCGGTGGTTGAATATTGTAAATGAAATTTAAAATTAAATTAGTTATGAGTAGAATTACGATGACTGTATTGTCTGTCCTTATTTTGATATCCGCGTGTACATCAGGATCCAAAACAGGAACTAACAGACAATTGCCCGTTTATCTTGATGAATCCAAAACGATAGACGAGAGAGTAGAAGATATTATTCCACGTCTTACGCTGGAAGAAAAGGTGGCATTATGTCATGCTCAGTCCAAATTCAGTTCTCCCGGAGTGCAACGACTCGGCATTCCTGAGTTGTGGATGAATGACGGACCGTTCGGTGTAAGAAGCGAAGTCCTTTACAACAGTTGGACAAAAGCGGAAACTACCAATGATTCCTGTACGGCATTTCCGGCTCTTACGGTTCTTGCATCCAGCTGGAATATGGAACTTGCGTCTCAATACGGTCAAGCTCTCAGTGAAGAGGCGAACTATCGGGAGAAAGACGTTCAGCTTGCTCCGGGAGTAAATATCGCAAGGACACCTCTTAACGGAAGAAACTTCGAGTATATGGGTGAAGATCCTTTTTTAGTTTCGAAAATTGCTGTTCCGTATATCAAAGCCATTCAAGATAACGGTATTGCTGTATGTGTGAAGCACTTTGCACTTAATAATCAGGAGTATCAGAGAGATACCGTTAATGTAGAGGTGTCTGAAAGGGCACTGCGAGAGATTTATCTTCCTGCCTTTAAAGCTGCTGTAACAGAGGCTGGTGCATGGTCTGTAATGGGGGCATATAATAAATTCAGAGGACAATACTGCTGCCACAATAACTATCTCATCAATGATATTCTTAAAGGGGAGTGGAAATTTGACGGAGCAGTCATCTCGGACTGGAGCGGAACAAAGAATGCGTATGAGGCTGCAATGAACGGACTTGATATAGAAATGGGAACATTAAAACCATATAATGAATATTATATGGCTGATTCTCTCCTGTATTTTGTTCGTAATGGCAAAGTACCTATGGAAAAACTTGACGATAAGGTCAGACGTGTTCTTAAACTTAATCTAAGAACGGCAATGAACCGCAATCGCCCTTGGGGAAGTTTTAATACGAAAGAGCATACTGACTTGGCACGCCATATCGCAGAGCAAGGGATAGTATTGTTGAAAAATCGCGATAATATTCTTCCGGTAGATACTAAAAAATGCAGGAAAATAGCTGTAATAGGGGAAAATGCTGTCAGAACTCATGCCAGTAATGGAGGTGCTGCTGCTCTTAAACCAAGATATGAAATTACTCCGCTTGCGGGTATCGAATCGCGTTTTGGAAAAGAAGTGGAAGTGTCTTTTGCAAGGGGATATAGTGCTTATACTCCAATGATAGACGGAAGGATCGCTTCTCCGGCTTATGACAATATGCAGTTGGCGGTAGAAGCGGTAAAACTTGCTAGGGAAAGTGATCTTGTGATATTTGTGGGAGGTCTTAATCATAACTGGAGGCAGGACAGCGAAGGATATGACAGAGAATCGTACAACCTTCCTTATGGACAGCCGGAACTCATACGTAGAATTCTCGAAGTGAACAGCAATGTCGTACTGGTTCTTGTTTCCGGAAATGCCGTGGATTTGCGTTTTGCTGAAGATGTCCCATCCATTGTGCAGGCATGGTACTGCGGTTCCGAGTCTGGACATGCCATAGCTTCCGTGTTGTCCGGAGATGTCAATCCGTCAGGCAAACTACCTATCTCATTTCCTGCAACCCTTGAAGATTGCGGAGCTCATGCGTTTGGACCCGAAACATATCCGGGAGTTAATGAAACCGTGACATATTCAGAAGATATCTATGTCGGATACAGATGGTTCGATTCTAAGAATATTACCCCTATGTATGCTTTCGGACATGGTTTGAGCTATACTTCCTATGAATATTCGGATGCAGGGACCGATAGCTTCGTCTACAGTCCTGGTGACAAGGTAAAGGTGTCGTTCAGTGTGAAGAACACGGGAACACGTGACGGTGACGAAATATCTCAGGTTTATGTTTCTCAAATCAACCCGTCTTCCGAACGGCCTGTAAAAGAACTTAAAGGGTTTGCACGCACTTCTTTGAAATCAGGTGAGTCCAAAGTGGTTGAAGTGGAACTTCCTGTTGATGACTGGGCATTTTGGGATGAACAGTTGGGTGGATGGAATTTGGAAAAGGGTAGATATGACATAAGTATAGCAGCTGCTTCTGATGATATCAAATATGTAGTTAGTGTTGAAATCAAATAATATGCGAAATTTATTTTTAATCATTTTAATAACGCTGGGTTCTGTGCTTGTCAATGCACAGAACTTAGTTCTACCACTATATGGTAAGGCTGAATTTGAGAAGATTGCTTCCCTTGATGATGAAATGCCTGAATTGCATGTGTACCTTACGGATAAACCGAGTAGTCAAGCAGTCGTGGTTTGTCCCGGTGGTGGATACAAGGGACTCTCTTTCGGTTCGGAGGGAGTCTCTGTGGCAAAATGGCTAAATCAGAACGGCATTGCAGCCTTTGTCGTCAAATACAGGATGCCAGCGGGAAGGCAAGAGGTGCCTGTCGAAGATTTGACAAGGGCTTTTGAAATCGTGATGGCCAATGCGGATAAATGGAATCTTGATTCTTGTAGAATTGGTCTGATGGGATTTTCTGCAGGAGGGCATCTTGCGGCAACGGGGCTTGTGACGTTGAAGGGTGAATTGAAGCCAGATTTCGGTATTTTGGTTTATCCGGTAATATCTATGAAAAAGAATATTACCCACCAGTTCTCAAGATTTAATCTTATGGGGAAAAGTCCATCTGAAGATACTGTAATTAAATTCTCTACGGAAGAGCAAGTTGCTGAGGATACCCCTGCGACCATTCTTTTTCACTGTTCAGATGATCCGGCGGTAAAACCGGAAAATTCCATCGTGTTCTATCAGGCATTACTGAGGAATGCTGTTCCTGCTGAAATGCATGTCTATCCGAAAGGCAGACATGGTTGGGGTTTTATCGAGGGGGCTCCTTTCCCTTATTTCAATGAATTCAAAACTACTGTTCTGAGGTGGATTGCAGAACAGAACAACTAAATTTTATAATATGATTAGAACTCTGTTATTGGCAGTTTGGCTTATGTTTATGCTTGCTCCTGCCAGCCTTGCTGTGGAAAAAGAAAAAATCAAGGTTGCCTGTATTGGCAACAGCATCACTTTCGGTGCAGGTTTATCCAATCAGGCAAGGGACAGCTATCCTGCGGTGCTTGGGCAGATGCTCGGTTCCGGTTATGACGTGAGAAACTTCGGAGTTAGTGGCACCACTGTGCTTTCTTCCGGAGACAGTCCCTATATAAATACTCGTGTGTATAAACAGGTATTGGATTTTCAACCAGATATAATATTTATTAAATTCGGTACCAATGATTCAAAAGGTGGTAATTGGAAGCATAAGGATGAATTTAAAGGAGACATGCAGGCTATGATTGACGTGTTCTCGAGTATGGATTCTAAACCTAAAATTTATTTGTGTCTCCCGGCTACATGCTATATTGAAAAAGGTTCGATTAAAGATAGCGTTATAGTTCATGGTGTAATCCCTCGCATTAGGGAGGTTGCAGAGAAAAACCGTCTTGAAATAGTCGACATGCATGCCGCGACTTCCGGAATGCGAGAACATTTTCCTGATAAACTGCATCCGGACAGGGTGGCATCTTTGGAGATGGCAAAATGTGCGTATAGGGCGATGACCGGAAATTCCAAAGAATTCCAGCTTCAGGATTTCCCCGGGGTCAAGACTAAATGGAGGGGTTATGATAAATATGATTTCGAGTTCAACGGGAGAAAGGCTAATATAGTAGCCCCTGCCAAGCCTCTTCCCGGTAAGCCTTGGATTTGGAGGCCTGCTTTTTTCGGGGCTTTTCCTGCTGTAGATATCGCAATGCTAGCATTGGGTTATCATGTAGTGCATTATGACTTGGCATTCCTTTATGGAAGCCCGAGATCTCAGGAACTCGGAACCCTGTTTTACAATGCCATGATTAAGTATTACGGCTTTTCGGAAAAAGTTGTCCTTGAAGGATTTAGTAGAGGCGGACTCTTTGCAGTCGATTGGGCAGCAGCAAATCCGGAGAAAGTATCGTGTATCTATCTTGATGCTCCGGTGTGCGATATTACGAGCTGGCCCAGTCGTGAAAGGACTGACTTATGGCAGGAATTTCTGCAGGAGTGGAATATCAAGGAAGAGGATATGAAAAATTTCAAGGGTAATCCTATCGACAATCTGAAACCTTTGGCAAAAGCGAAGATTCCGATTATAGCTGTAGCAGGGGACAGCGATAAAACTGTGCCTTATGATGAGAATCTTGAAATTTTGGCGGCACGTTATAAAAAACTTCGGGGAGAGATTGAGGTAATCATCAAAGAAGGTTGCGATCATCATCCTCACAGTCTTGACGCACCAGCTCCTATTATTAAATTCATATTGAACCACTAAAAAGTGTTCCACGTTGAATGCAAGCGGAATCTAGTCGGACACGACTGGATTCCGCTTATTTGTAAATCAACATATTTCTGTTCTTCACGTGTTAAAACGTTCCCGGGAACGTTTGCGATGATTTATACTATAAAATGCTTGTGTGTTGATACTTATGAACATATATTTGTACGTGCTCAGTGAGTGCGAAAGACATAATATATAACCAACCATTAATAATTAAACCCCAAAATGACGTTGATTAGAATTACATGGAAACTGCTTGTTTTGCTCACAGCCTTAATCTTTGTCGGAACTCTGCATGCAGCGGATAAGACCGGACAGGATGAATGGCGATTCGCAAGCTATGGAAAAGCTGCTAAGGGATCTGTTACTATGGATTCCAACACTCTGACAATTAAGACAGAGAACACAAAAAATGCCTTCTTTGAATCTGATGAATACAGTTTTGTATATAAGGAACAGCCGTTTTTGCATGACGATTGTTCAAAGTCTGTGATAACGGTGAAAATTGACGATATTAAGAAAGGTTCTGCCGGTATTATGATGAGATCCACTGATAGTCAAAGTTCGGCGAATGTACATCTTGAAGCGACTGCTACCGGAGATTTATTCGTTTTTTTTAGGCAGCAGGAAGGAGGTAGTACCTCTTACAGACGAGTGGGGTATATCGGTTTTCCTGTTGAGATAAGGCTTACGAGACAAGGGAATTCTTTTTTGAGTCATTATAAAAATGCCGCTGATGAGTGGATTAAAGGCCCAGCTGTTTTTGTCGATCTTGGAGAAACGCATTTGTCCGGTTTTTATGCCTGCTCCGGAAATGACAATCAAATAGGCTACGATGTGGATTCTTCTCGTAAAATGCAGGTGACATTCAGGGATTGGACTATTGAAAACAGCGATAATTTTATCCCTGCGGAAGATAATTTTGTCGACAAGGAGCCGATTGCGCCGAATACTCTTTTGAGAGAGAATTTTGCAGATGGTAGTTTATCCAATGTGCCTGCAAGTGTTGTGAATCCGGTTTGGAACGGTATCAAATTTGCAGAATTGCCTTATGCAGAAGACGGCAGCAGATATTGGAGAAAACGTGGCGATGGTATATACTATTTAGGCGACAAGAAATGGGCTGATTATGAAGTTGCCGTTCGGCTCTCTTTTCCGGAGCCGGCTATGAGTACTTCTGAATTTTCAGTGCAGATGCGTTACCAGAATATAGCAATGTATTCAAAAATGCTGAAATATTACGGGGTAAGCCTGAAGAACGGTAATGAAATCATTCTGAATAAATATAAGTCGGGTGGGAATACTATAGAGCCGCTCCAAAAGGTGAAAGTAAATTCGTATAACGACGGAAGCATGCACGAACTTAGGATTCGTGTAATGGATAAGGATTACGAAGTCTTGTGGGATGGCGAAAGCGTCATAAAAGGCTCAGATACCAAAGAACCTATAACCTATGGGAATATAGGTTTGAAATTCACGGACTGTGATATTAACTTATACCGTATAGAAGTGACTGAGATAAAAGATGAAATCAATGGAAATCTTGATAACTATTTGTTGGATTATTACGACACGAAAATCCCTGATTATATTATTAAACAATATTTGAAATAATGGAACTGAATAAAATATTTTTATCTGGATTGACCTTTTTATGGGTTTGTTCCGGCAACGGCTATTCTGCCGATAGGCAAGATGGTAAATTCGAACCTAAGTTGTTTCAGGTAACAACTGCAGAGACAAGGCCTAATGATGCAGTACTTATCAGGGGTGAATATCTTGACAAGATAAAGTCGGTAAAAGTTTTTACCCTCGACAATGGAAATGTCGGCAATGCCGAGCCTGCGTATGTTCCGCTCCCTGTAGAGGACAGGCTGCCCGATGTAAATGGTACCAACCTTCGTACCGGGCCGTTGGCGTCCTATAAGGCTAAAGCGGTGGACTTGCTGCAGCAAAAGGAGCAGTCTCTTAAGTTTATTGTACCCGAGGATTTGAAGAACGGGGTTTTCAGTGTGGAAATGACAGATGTCAATAATGAAAAGGCTTATTTTTATCTGAACGTTCCGATTGTCCGTTGGGCTTTGAGCGAGGATGGTGAATGTGCGGTTGCCGGAGATTATCTCAGGGTTCAGGGAAAGAATCTTTTACGGGATAAGGACAAGGCGCATGCTGTACTTGTTCCGCTAAAAGGCGGAAAAAATGTAAGATGCAAGGTTACGGATTTTTTTGACGACTTTTCCGTAAGTGTTGATATTCCGGACAACACGCCATTAGGCACATATTATTTGTATTACCATAACGGAATGGGGGGAAAGACAGCATGGAGTGAACCTTTGCGGATAGATGTGGTGTCCAAATCTCCTGACTGGTGGGGGGTGAAAGTATTTAATGTGATGGACTACGGTGCCGTGGGCGATGGCGTCCATAATGAAACCGCAGCTTTCCGTGCAGCTCTTCATGCTGCCGGACAAAATGGTGGCGGTAAGGTATATGTGCCGAGAGGCAGATATATGCTTACAGGTGAGCTCATTCTTTCTCCAAACACATTGATTGAGGGAGAACCAAAGGAACTGACTCATATTTTCTGGAATCCTCTTAATTGGGATTTGTATGAGTTGCCTAACAGCCTTATTAGCGGAACTCATCATTTCGGTTTGAGAAACTTAGTAATGTGGTCTTCACGTGCATGGGGAGTCATCATGTCTACGGGGCCCGTGGAAGAACAAGGAACGATATTGCTCGAGAATCTGATTGTGCGTCAGACAGGGCAGCTCAGCGGTATGATATATCAGGTGAAGTCGAATAGGGATCAAGTCGAAGCGGAGTTTCACAGCAGATGGAGCAAAACAGGGATAATTCTTCGTGGCAAGAATCTTAAAGTAAGGAATTGCGTCTTCAATTCAGCCGGCATGTACACTTTCTATGCAGCGGGAGGATTTGTCCAAAATTGCCGTTTCGAGAGACATACCACAGGTACTAACCAACCATATATGCTGGTACATCCCAAAGGGTTGATATTCGAAGATTGTTATAAGCAGGGGGACGGTTTTGGGTATGCTTCAAGTATTGACGAAAGCAGGAACCTTTATGAAGCGCGCAATTATATTCCGTTCGATTATACCAATGACCGCGAGTGTATGACTCTTGATGGCGGTAGTGGCGGATATTACGGACCTATAAAATCCGTGGAGGGTAATATAATTACTATCCCAGAAGATGTGGAAACCAATCAATGGACTGAAAACCACTGGAATGGCGGAGGAGTCTATATTATTAACGGGACGGGAGCCGGGCAGTTCAGACGTATCCGCAGCCATACTCTGACAAAAATTGAGTTGGATCAGCCGTTTCTTGTACAACCGGATGCCACATCTGAAATAAGTGTTACCACCGTAAGGCATCATTTGTATTTCATCAATAATGAGGCAGTTGATGTAGGAGCTTATCAGTTGTATGGCTCTGTACAGAATTGTGTGATTTCCGGTATGACGATGACACGGTGTAACGGAATTGTAGGCAGAGGATCGCTGTTGTATCGGGGGAAACAGCCTGAGTGGTATATCGATATCGTCAATTGCCGTCTTAAGGAGGGTAATTACAGTCATTGGTTCGGTATTGATGACAGAGGGCATTCCGGTCACCAAAGTATAAATCTAATCGGCAGCGGAGGAACTGGTATGAGCATAGGCACTGTTATCAGGAGGAATGTGCTTAGTGAATATAGTTATATCCGTACTTCCCCGGGAGCCAATCCGGATGCAGTAACAGACGTTATAATCGAAGACAACTCGTTTGATATCGCAAAGAATGCCATATTGTTGGGTGGAAATGCCACTAATACGTCTGGTGTTCTGATTCATAACAACAGATACAATGAGGTAGACAAAAGATTGGAAACCAATGTTAATAAAGATAGTTACCTTGTCATCGATGACAACCTTTGAGGATAACAAAGTTTCTAATCGGGGTCCGATAATACGAAAACGATTATGATAATAAAGAATATAGCGAAAAACAGAACTTTTACAAATGTAGTATTGAATGCGGACTATGTGGTAGCTGGAGGTGGACTTACGGGGGTGTGCAGTGCAATTGCCGCCGCCCGTGAAGGACTTCGGGTTGTCCTTATACAGGATCGTCCCGTACTTGGAGGCAATGCTTCCAGTGAAGTTCGCCTTTGGGCACTAGGTGCCACTTCACACATGGGTAACAACAACCGGTGGTCACGTGAAGGAGGTATCATCGACGAAATCCTTGTAGAAAATGTATACCGCAATAAGGAGGGGAATCCTGTGCTTTTTGACATGGTGCTGATGGATAAGGTATTGACAGAAAAGAATATCACCTTGCTTCTTAACACAACCTTATATAAGGTTGATAAGAGCAATGATCGGAACATATCTTCTGTCACAGCTATAAATTCGCAGAACGGGACAGAATACTCTATTTCAGGACAGATGTTTGCAGACTGTACCGGAGATGGTACGTTAGGTTATCTTGCCGGAGCATCATTCAGAATGGGGGCGGAAGACAGAACTGTGTATGGTGAAGAATTTGCACCAGACAAGCAAGAGTATGGAGAATTGCTCGGGCACAGCATATTGTTCTATATCAAGGACATTGGCAAGCCGGTGGAATATACCGCTCCAAACTTTGCGTTAAAGGATGTCGAAACATTGATACCGAAGTTACAGAATCCAAATTATTTCAATGTAAATCAATTGGGCTGTAAATATTGGTGGCTTGAGTATGGCGGACGCCTCGATACTATTCTGGACACGGAGGAAATCAAATATGAATTATGGAAAGTTGTCTATGGTGTCTGGGATTATATAAAGAATTCAGGAAAATTTCCTCAGGCAAAGACCCTGACGCTTGAATGGGTGGGGCTTTTCCCGGGTAAACGTGAAAGTCGCAGGTTCAACGGTCTTTATACTCTGACGCAGCAGGATGTTATCAACCAGTCAACCCACTATGATGCGGTGGCATATGGTGGATGGGCAATTGATCTTCATCCTGCGGATGGTGTGTATGCTGGAGGAAATGGCTGTCATCAGTGGCACAGTAAAGGTGTCTATCAGATTCCTTACCGTTGCTATGTAACTCCGGACCTTGATAACCTTTTCGTGGGTGGACGCATCATTTCCTCAAGCCACGTGGCAAACGGTACTACTCGTGTCATGTGTACGTCGGCTCTCGGTGGAGAAGTCATTGGGCGTGCCGCGTCAATTTGTCTTTCAAAAGGATATAAGCCAATAGACCTTGTTGATAGGGACAGGATAGGTTTGTTGCAGTCACTCCTTGTTAAAAACGGGAACTTTATACCGGGTATTGCTGTGGCGGTTGAGGACAATCTTGCCGACTCTGCGGAAATATCGGTGTCATCTGTGCTTGAACTTGACGATTTGCCAGCCGATGGTACCTGGTTTGGATTAGATTATCCTATAGCTCAACTCATACCGGTGAATGGTAAAGTGCCGGTGGTCAGGATGAATGTAAAGGCAGATAATGCAACAAGGCTTGTTATGGAGTTGAGAAGTTCATCCAAGAGTGAGAACTACACTCCGGATACTATTGATGCAGTTCTAGAATTCGATTTGAAAAAAGATGAGAATGAGATTGTTGCAGACTTTTCCTATTCATACGCGACTCCGCGTTATGCTTTTATCTGCCTGATGAAAAATCCTGAGATTTCAGTACCGATGAGCGGGCGGTTAGTCACAGGATTGACTGCCGTATATAACTACATAAACCCTGCCGTGTCGAATTTTGGAAAGCAGGTTCCACCTGAAGGAATAGGGGTGGAGGAATTTGAATTCTGGTGTCCGAAACGTCGTCCGGAGAGCAAGAATATAGCGATGTCGTTTGCCCCGCCTCTTGCGTCTTTCAACTCGGAAAATTTGAGGAATTCTTATTACCGTCCGTATATAGGTACTAATGCCTGGGTAGCAGCTTTCGATGATGCAAGACCTGAAGTATGTTTCAAGTGGAATGGGAGGAAACAAATTGAAACCATTATCTTGTACTTCGATACCGATACGGATCAGGCAATGGAGACCGTCCAGATGGGGCATTTCGATGCTTGTGTCCCGACTTGTTACAGGGAGTACATAATCCGGGATTCAGAGGGTAAGGAACTTTATCATATTACTGGCAATCATCAGACACTCAATGTGCTTGAACTTGATCAGCCGGTGACGACCGACGCCATTTATGTCAACTTTGTCCGTCCTTGCGGTGATGTCTGCCCGGGGCTTATGGGAGTGTATGTGTGTTAAGATAACACTGATAATAAATAAACTGAAATGAATATACTTGATTACATAACCATTATCCTATTTTCGATAGGAGTGTTGATTACAGGAGTGTCTTTTTCCAAGACGGGAAAGGATATGAAAAGTTTTTTCTCAGGTGGCGGCAACGTACCGTGGGGAATGAGTGGACTTTCATTGTTCATGGGATTTTTCTCAGCAGGAACTTTCGTCGTGTGGGGGTCGATAGCCTATTCGTATGGAATGGTATCAATCATTATCCAGCTTACAATGGCTGTTGCCGGGTATGCCGTAGGCACATGGATTGCTCCCCGATGGCATCGTACTCACAGTCTCACGGCTGCCGAATACATAACGAGCCGTCTTGGTGTCAAGACGCAGAAGACATATACCTATATTTTTTTGGCCGTGTCGGTTTTTACTACGGGGTCGTTTCTTTATCCCGTAGCTAAAATAGTCGAAGTTACTACGGGTATTCCTCTGACCACAGCTATCTTCGCTTTAGGGGCATTCAGCATGGTTTATGTTGCTCTCGGAGGTTTGCGAGGAGTGGTTGTGACTGATGTCCTTCAGTTTGTAATTCTTTTTGCGGCAGTAGTGATAGCTGTTCCGCTTGCTTTCGACAAGATTGGTGGAGTCGGTACATTTTTTGAAAAGGTTCCGGAAGGATTTTTCGAACTCTTTGAAGGTGAGTACACTCCCGGGTTCGTGATAGCCTTTGCTATCTATAATATGTTTTTCCTCGGAGGCAACTGGGCTTATGTTCAGAGGTATACTTCAGTAAAAACGGAAAGGGATTCACGGAAAACAGGTTGGCTTTTCGGGGTGCTCTACACAATCAGTCCGATTCTGTGGATGTTGATACCCATGATTTACCGAGTTTATAATCCGTCATTGTCGGGTCTTGAAAACGAAGGGGCATATCTTCTGATGTGTAAGGAAGCCATGCCTGACGGATTGCTTGGTTTAATGCTCGGAGGAATGATTTTCGCAACGGCGAGCTCTCTCAATGCCACTCTGAATATATCGGCAGGTGTGGTTACCAACGACATATTCAAGAGAATGCGTCCTGATGCTTCTGAAAAGACATTAATGAACGTGGCGAGGATTTCCACATGGGGATTCGGAATAATGGCTATTATTGTAGCGCTTCTGATACGCTCTATGGGAGGTATTGTAAACGTTGTAATCAGCGTGGCGGCATTGACGGGAGTTCCGGTTTACCTTCCTGTAATATGGTCTTTGTTCTCAAAACGGCAAACTGCGCGTACGATACTTTCAGCGACATTTATAAGCCTTGCCATTAACTTGATATTCAAGTTTGTGACTCCGCATTTCGGCTTGGCTCTCGATAGGACATGGGAAATGATAGTCGGTACCGCGGTTCCTGTGATACTGCTTGCCGGGATTGAGGTGGTGCTGAAGGCAAAAGAATTCATCGCTCCGGAATATATGGCCTATATTTCAGGACGGAATGTAAGGATGCGTCAGGAAAACGCAGGCGATACTGAAGAGTCTAAACGGACTGACAGGTTTACACAGAAAGTGTTGGGCATTGGTCTCGGACTGTCCGGTGTGCTTATTACAGTTCTCGGTTTCATTGCGGAGGAAAACATTGTCGTACCTGTCGCTGTTGGCTTAGTTGTGACATTGATAGGAATATATTTGCTTATTTTATCATTGCGCCGTCCGCTTTAGAAGCCTTTTAATTTTTCTTCCTATTGATAGCGTGGGCTCGATATGAGCATTATATTTATTCGATTGAATAATAGAACATAGCGATAAAAATCTTAAGTTTATAATAGCAAATTATAACTTTTGAACGATTATCGCTATGTTCACAGAGCCTAAAGTTATGATTCAAGCTGTATCTAATTATCATCGATTAAATAAACTCCCCGTTTTCGTTGATCTTTACTTTCACTTCCTTTTCGCCTTGCTCCAATTCTATCCAGTAGTAGTTTCCGGTAGGAGTTTCAACATATTCGGCATCATCCACTACATAACCGCTATATTGTGAGGCATTAATGGCCTCTGTCACTTTAATCGGGAGTACATATACATCCCATGAGGTTGAAATCCATTCATAGCTTGTGTTGAACAATACTTCTTTGCTTTGGTTTTCATGTATGATGTCCACTTCGATCATACCTTTTTCCTGTTCAATCTCAATAATGCGGGCATTGGGATAATTCTTCTGTATGAATTCCGTTACGGCAGTAACCGTACTCGACGGGGCATCCGGTAGCAATGATTCGTTATTGCCATCACCGTCATCATTCACGGCTTTAATGAGGATGCCGTCTGCTGAATAATGCAGATCCATATCTACATCCTGTGCCGATTCCACTTCTATGATGTAGATGATCTCTTTCTCAGTTCCGGCACGTTCAATACGCTCCACTTCGTTATCTCTCTTCCAGGAGGCGTATTCGCTGCTTTCAAAAGAGGTCTTTATTGTTTGCGGAATATCGCTATATGGCATTTCAGTTTCAGTCATGTACCATGAACCATCTGCCGTATACCAGGCTTCCGTTTTATACCCGTTGTCGCTCTTGTTGTTGAATTCCGCTTTGTAGTATTGTCCTTGTGAGACAGTTTTTGTTTCCCAACTCAGATTAGCGGTGTTGGAGAAACTGCTGTCGAATGCATTGCGTACGGCTTCAGGAACTTTAGAGTTTGGAAGATCGTCATCATCATCGTTGCAACCTTGCAGGCTTAACATGCCCATCGCCAATAGAGCTAGATACATTTTCAGTTTCATAGTTACTTGTTTTTTTTAGAGTTTACTAATATTATTGTTTTCTTTGACTATTGCTGATTGTATTGCAAAGATGGCGGGCAATTCTGGAAGAAATTGGGAATTTGACTCCAAAAGTGGATAATAAATTCTATATTTGCGATTTTAACATTAAAAAGAGCAGATTACTAATGAACTTATACTAATATGGTACAGGAATTGGAAAAACGCACCCGTATTGACGTAGCCGATGTGCTGCGCGGACTCGCCGTTATGGGCATCATTGTATTACATTCCATTGAACACTTTAATTTCTATTCATTTCCCGATACGAGCACTCAGAGTGCGTGGCTTAACTTTTCAGATAAAGCCATTTGGGACGGACTCTTTTTCATGTTCGGAGGAAAGGCTTATGCTGTGTTTGCCCTGCTTTTTGGGTTTAGTTTCTTTATTCAGGATAATAACCAGCGTATGCGTGGCAATGATTTTCGTTTGCGTTTCTGCTGGCGATTGATATTATTATTCATTCTTGGTAATATAAATGCGGCCTTTTTCACGGCTGAAGTATTGGTGCTCTATTCTTTAGTCGGATTCATTTTACCACTTACCTGCCGACTGAAAGATAAATGGCTGTTTATTCTGGCATGTGTGCTTCTGATACAGCCATTGCCACTTTATTATGTGATACATGCCTGTGTAGACCCTTCTTTTGTGACTCCTTCTATTCCGACAGGTAGTTACTGGGGAGCGGCTTTCCAGGTGCAGAGTCACGGTACATTTCTTGAAACCCTGCGTGTGAATTTGTGGGAAGGGCAGATTGCCAGTCTTGCATGGGCTTGGGACCATGGACGTGTGTTTCAGACTGCTGCTCTTTTCCTGTTCGGCTTGTTGATAGGGCGTCGGGGACTTTTCCTGAAGGAGAATCTGAAGTTCTGGAATAAGGTACTTTGTGGTGCTCTTATCGCTTTTTTCCCTCTGTATGGATTGGGCAATATGTTGCCGGACTTCATTGCTAATAAGTCTATTCTCACCCCCTTGTTACTTATCATAACTTCCCTGTCCAAGTTTGCATTTATGCTGATATTGGTGTCGGGTGTTATCTTTGCTTTTTATCGGACAAACCTGCACGACTGGTTGATGAAGATTACTCCTTACGGTAAGATGAGCCTTACAAATTATATTACCCAGAGTATCATTGGTTCGTTGTTGTTCTATAATTGGGGACTTGCGCTTCACTCTCAGTTGGGTATAACAGCCAGCTTCCTGGTAGGAGTAGTGCTCTTCATCGTGCAGCTCGCTTTCTGCCGGTGGTGGATGAGCCGTCATGCGCACGGGCCGCTGGAATATTTGTGGAAGCGGGCGACTTGGTTGAAATAAAGTATCATTTTACACCCGCTATTTTTGAGAAAATGTTCTTTCCGTTCTTTCAGATCTCTCTGAATTCCCTGTTCATCGGCATTACGGCTGAAACTTCCAACCTTATAGTTGCTTCAGGTATCTTTCAGCTGAAACACCGATGAACAGGGGGACCGGGGGGAAACTGAAGGCTGAAAGAGGAAAAAGAACACTTAAATGTATTGAATAGTATCTGAAAACAAGTAATGATGTGATCCGGAACAAGTAATGTTGAGAATGATTACATTGCTTGTTCTTATACACAACAAGCAATGTAATTTCAGGCAAGTCCGATTCCGTGACTTTTAACGTCTATATATCGGTGGTGTTGGATATATAGATACTGCACGTTCGATATATAGATGCGACACGTCCGATATACAGATGCAACACATCCGATATATAGATGTGTCATGTCCGAATTTGTGCCAGAGTTTTGACCTCTTTTAGGCAAAAATGCTGTTTGTAAACAGCAAATAGGCTATGCTTATTGGAGAACAACTGGATTATTCTCTCAGGGAAACTTCTATTTGCTTCTTATCGGTTATCCGAGGATACTAATAAATACTTCAGTTCTTCCAATTGATAAACACTTGGCATATAATGCCCGTTGATGACAACTGCCGGAGTATGGCTGATGTTATTCCGTTCGCAATACTCCTGCTGTTGCCTCCAGAGCAACTGTGCCGTATCGTTGAGTTCGTATTTCTCCACGTCCGGTATCTCCTGAATTTCAAACCATACTTCCAGCAAGTAAATAGCCCTATCCCAGCCTTCCGAGAGGTATGCGGAGAGGATGGTTTGTGCTATGTGTACGCTGAGCCGGTCATTGGTATATATGACTAAAGAGATGGATATGTCTGCTGATATTTCCCGGATATGGCGATGTACTTTGGCGCATGCTTTACAATTGGGGTTTACCACTACCATTAACCTGTCTTTTGTGCTATCGGCAGAGTTATGCAGAGCTATATCCGGGTGAATCATCGTTCTGACTTTAGGTTTCAAAGCCAGGAGTTTCTGAAAAGTGATCGGATTGAGCAGACCGGATAGCTTGTTTTTTAGAAAGTGTTTCTCTTTGTCCGAAGAAACAAGTGCTTTAGCCTGTATCCAGAAAATCACGCAGATAGTGCTGACTGCAATCATTGAGAAAAGAATTCGGATTGAAAACCTCCATTCGAAATTATTCCTTATGATATAAAGTGCTACGGCAGTCAGCCAGACCGAGAAGGTGGTGAGCATACAAAACAGGCACGCTTTACGAATAAAGAATATCTGATATATGACGGAGTACAAGGTGAATGCAATTGCAATGAAAACAGACAGGGCTGCCAGAAGATGGAATTCCTTTGGGCAGACAGCAGTGAAAAAGAACATGGTTGTGAAATACATCCACGATAATTCTCCAATACCTATTCCTGCAATATTTGCGCCTTTGGATTTGAGTACCTCATTGCAATCTATAACCTTCCCTATGTGGCAGAAGCGGTGTAGAAAGTGATTATCTACCATTTCTCTGTATAGAATGATAGTAGAAATGAGAATACCACAGACCAGCGCGGAAAGATAAAGTGGTAATCCTGTGGGGTAGTTTCTACTCCAGATTGAAGAAAAAACTAAGAGGACGGATATAATTCCCGCAATCAGTATCCTATGTTGCCGGCACATATAATGAATATTGCTGAGCAAGCAGTGAGATTCACAGACTGTTTTCGAAGTTGTTTCGCCAAACAGGACAGTTCCTGTCCACTGGTGCGCAAATAGCTTTCTGCTTATGGGCATGTGGCTAACTTCGGCAGTCGTGATGATGAGCCGGTCCGGTTCTATCTTTTCGACAAGGCAGAATGTGGAATGGCTTGTTTCCAATTGGGTGATAAACGGACCGTGTAACTTCTCCAGATACTTCGGTTGAAGTTGGTAAACTACGTTATTTACATGAAGTGCGTTTAAGGCATCGCTGATACCTTGCATCGTGTTGCCCAACGGACTGTCGAGCAAACGGCATACGGTAGTCCTGCTCACTTTTACGGTCAGTGACCGTAAAAAGTGATGGACTACTTCACTGGTGGCATTGTCAACTCCCAGCATAGTCTTGATTTATAGTTAAAGTTTAGGTTAGGTTCTTTGTTAAAGTGTAAAGTATCCGCTCAACCGGGCTTCTCCCAGTTCAATTTCCAGATAGTATTCTCCCGGCTCTGTTGCGTTTAATTCAATAGTGATTAGCGTAGGATTGATACTTGTTCCGGAATAAACATTTGCTCCGGAAGCATCTGTGATTGTAATACTTGCAGTAGGTGCATCACAGTTGAAAACTACAGTGACTATATCATTATTAATATAGGCACTGGCGGGTTGAATAATGATGCTCCTGGCTACAGGCCCCCCTTCTTTAGAACCTGCTGGAAACAGAGGAATTTCTCTTTCATCATCATCGGTCAGAAAAAAATTCTGGGCGTGCAAAGATGTGCTACCCATAACTACTACTAATACGAAAAATACAGATAATAACTTTTTCATAAGATATACTTTTAATTTGTTATGACGGTGGCAAATTTAGAGAGAATTTATCCAATAAAAGTGTATAAAAAGTGTAGAAATGTAGGAAACCATCTTGTTATTGGAGCATTTTCCCTTATTTTATAGAAATTGTTCTAAGAAATCCCGGAGTGAAATTGATTTATCAGTGCATTTCAGCTTTTGCTCCAGTATTCTTTTACCCTTTTTATATATGGCATCCCTGCTACATTCCATTAGATATCTGAAATGACTGGTGGGTATATCTGTTAAATGCAGACAGCAAAGGTATATCTCATCCTGAGACAAAGGATACTTTGCTGCCAAGCGGATAGTAATATCATTCCAGCGTATATCTGTTTCTGCTATTAACTGTTTCCAGTCTTCTTCATCGAAACGCTCATTCGATTTATCCGTTTTTTTGTATGATTGGATGATACGTTTCATTTTCACACATACTTCAGAATGCTCATAAGATTCTTTTAATAATGCTTGCCGTTCTGTTTTTAAAGTGTATAATTCTTCTTTTAAGGTTTGCTTCTCAATTTGGCTATAGTTATGTTGTGCTATCTCCTTTTGTAGAAAACTGATTTGCTCATTTTTCTGTCGTAATACTTCTTCTAGCTTTTCACCCATTTCTATTTCTTTTTGTTTGTAATAGATTACTTTTTTCTTGTAACACTTTAATAATACAAGAAATAATGCAAGAAAAAATGCGGTTCCTGTGATTATATAATAATAAAGTTGCCCTAAGTTTGTTTTAAACTCTGACTGTTTGTGTTGTATTAGTATATTTTTCTCGGTTGTGACGATTGCGGCGCTTTGCTGCTTTTGTTGAGCACTATCTAGATGAGCGGAATATTTTCTTTCCATTTCGAGCGCTTTTTCTAAATTTCCTTGTTTTTGGGCAATATCGGCTAAACGCATGTATGCGCCTGCCTTTGTATAATTGTCATCACTATATAGGCTTTTATTTAAGAATATTGAAGCCGAATCATATTGTGATACTTTATAATAAGCTTCTCCCAGAATTAAGAAATCTCTGTATGCCACATTGGGATTATCTTGGTTAATAATATTTAGTTTGGCAAATTTGACAGCTTTTTCTCCCATATTCATGCGTCCATATAATAGGCTTAATGAATAAGCGGTTTTAGCTATCATACTTTTTTGAGCGATATGGCATGATATTTTAAATGCAGTGAGTATTTTTTGTTCTGCTTCGTCGTAGTACTTTTTTCCTCTATTAATATCAATCATACCTCGTTGTGATAATACATCTGCCCATAAATTAGAGTCTTTTTCTTGGATAGCCAGTTTTTCTGTGATTTGATAGATTGAGTCTGCCTGTTCATGTAACCTTTGTGAAAGATATATATTGGCTATATTATTATATATATATCCTGTTAATTTGTTGTCATTAGCTTTCTTGGAATAGGTTATGGCTTTAAAGAATTCTTTCAGGGCTTCGGGATGCTTATCTTTGTCTCTCCATATACAACCTAAGTAATAATATGATTTTGCCTGCATAGGTATATCTTTAATGGAGTCATAGTATTGTACTGCAATACGTATCTGTGAGTCTTCCGTTTGCTGTATGAAATTCTTGTCTTTGACTTCTGTCAATAGTAGTGCATGATATGCTCGATCTTCTAATGAGTTAAGTTCTTCCGGTCGAATTTTTTGTAAAAAACGTAAAGCGCTGTCCGGAAACTTTTGCATGAGAGAATCGGCTTGTACAAGTTGGGCGTTTGGACTGGTACGAGTAAAAGCCACTAATATGCAATATGCGAGTATTAGTATGGCTAATGTGTTGGATTTCATTGATTTATCATTTGTTGTTGCAGCCTGCAAAAGTACCCGTTTCTAATGATAAAACAATGTAATGTCAGTCTGTAAAATAAGTACCCCCCTATTTATGAACTTGAGTTCATAAATAGGGGGGTATTGAATTAAAGTATGTTTTTTTGTCAGGTATGTAACTCCAGCACGAAGCGGCAGCCCTTGGTATAGCTACTGTCCAATGTCAGGCTACCATTCATTTTTGTGGCAATCAGAGAGCAAATGGGCAATCCTAAACCATCCCCTTCTGTAAGGTCTTTCACTTTAGTGAAAGGTTTGAACAAGTCTGCTTGTTCCTCCTCGGCAATACCACTTCCCGTATCACTGACAATGAATTGGTGGGTGTGTGCTCCGCGCTTTTTAAAGTCTAACCAGATTTTACCACCTTCAGGGGTAAACTCGGCTGCATTATTCAGCAAATGGAGAAGAATACGTTCAAGTTGCTCCGGATTGGTCTTGACACTGAGTTTCGGAGCATTCACGGCAGTGGCTATGTCTGGCTTCAGGCCGCTTTTTATCTTATCCATAACACTTTCACAGAAAGTGTTGATATTGATTTCACGCATTTCGTATGCTTCAGAGAGCGTGCTTTCTAAATCGGACAACTCTTGAATGTGCTCAGCAAAGCCTTTCAGTGCACGGACGCCTGGTAAGGTGGTATCTAGAGTATTCAGTGTCGGCTCCATTTGTGAGGAGATATTCTGGATAAACTTAGTTTTCAGTTCATTGTGCTCATTGGCTATCTGTATGGCTTTCTTTTGTTTCCGGGTAAGAAGGACAAAACGAAGCAATACGATACCGGCTAATACCAGTGCGGTGGCCAGTAGTCCGGCAAGGATGCAAAGTCCGATGATAATGTACTGCTTGGCGGATAGTGAACTGTCTTTTTCCTCAATAGTTTTCAGGCTATCGTCATATTTACGTTTCAGCACGTTTAGTTCATCTTGGGCGGTAAGGGCTTTTACCGAGTCGCTCCAAAGAATGTATTTGTCGTACGTACGGGCTACCAGTCCGGCATTGTTTGCCTTGCGGGCAATATCGATCAAGGTTTTGTATGACTCGTCTACCTTTGCATAATTCTTCTGTTCCTTATATTGGCTGATCAGACGGTTGATATAAGCATCTCCTTGTGAGTTCATCCCAAAGGTATAGTAGTAATTGGCTTGGGTGTAAAGCAAATCATTGTTGAGTGAATCATTTTTGGCTGCTTTGGCTGTCTCTTCCAATTTGACCAGTTGTTCTTTGGCACGGGCAGGATTCTTGAGGTTGATATACATTTGCAGGCGTTCCTTATTGATACGGAAACGCAGGTCGGGCATCGTCTTGCCACTTTTCTGCTCACCGTCTGTAACCAATAGTTCGGCACCGCGCAACAGTTCAAAAGCTTCTTTATAATAGTTTTCCCGATGGTAGAGAGCACTGGCGTTGACACCACATTCTACTGCTTTATCATACTTTGCCTGAGAGGAAAAAGCATTGTAAGCCTGGAGGAAAAGATAGCGGGCTTTGATATATTCTTTTTTTGCGAGACTTTCCTGTGCTTGTTTCATTAGTTCATCGGCACGGTTCTGTGAATAGGCTTGGCTGCAAATGCAGAAAGCGGCTAAGAAGAGTAGGGTAATTATCTTTCTCATATATGATTCATTTTATTTGCTTACAAAGTTAAGACATTCTTCTGTAGGTTGTACAAGAAAAGCGCTTAAAAACTTGACTTATCTCATTTTTCTGATGATTAGGGTACATTGAATTATATACTGTTCCGTATGATCTCCGTATCTTTTCCGTGTTATCTCCATGTTATCTCTGTATCTTCTTCGTACTCGCTCCGTACCTTCTCCGTATCTATAGAGTACGGAGCAACTACGGAGCGGGTACGGTGCAGGTACGGCTCGGGTAGGACAGATGTCAGGGATTAGTATTTGAAACTGCTTCCTCCCAGGAACTCACGCAGAAGTGATGTTGGTGGGATTTCCTTATCTTGTACCGGAGTAAAGTATTTGATGAATTTCAGCAACCGGTATGCTTCGGCATACTCCGGACAATTGCGTGGGACGCTGGTCAGTATCGGTTCTGCGTGGCAGCGCAATACGGCAAATTCAAACAGTAATGCGGAGTTGAACATCACATCGGCGTTCTCCTGGTAAGGGAAGATCCATTTGTCTTCTCCGGCACGCACGCTGGGCCAGCGGGAGATGGTTTCGCGTGCCGAATATCCCCGATAGTTGAAATCGCGGATGATACGGCGCAACAGGCGGTTATCCGTTGTGGGTATCCAGTTGTGGTCGTCCAGAGAAATGGTAGTCAGGGCAGATACATAGATCTTATATTTGTTTTCTGCCGGTATCTGCGGAGTGAGTTCCGGGTTCAATGCATGAATACCTTCCAGGATGAGGATGGTATGTTCGTCAATCCGTAGCTTGTCCCCTTTGTATTCCCGTTGTCCGGTAGAGAAGTTGAAACTCGGTAGATCAATTTCTTCGCCTCGTAACAAAGCTTTCAGGTCTTCCTCGAACTTTTTGAGATCGAGTGCATACAACGATTCGTAGTCATAATCTCCGTTAGCGTCTCTCGGAGTGTCTTCGCGGTTCACAAAATAATTGTCCAGGGCGATGGGGTATGGGCGAAGACCATTTGTCATAAGTTGTACGGAAAGACGCTTGCTGAAGGTGGTTTTACCTGAAGAGGACGGGCCGGAGATAAGTACCAGTTTTACGCGGTTGCCATTTTCGCCCCGATTATAGATATCATCGGCAATCTGAGCTATCTTTTTCTCTTGCAGTGCTTCTGCTACGTTGATTAAATCGGTGGCATGTCCTTCTTCGCAGGCGAGATTAAAATCACCGACATTGCTTAATCCCATGATATAATTCCAACGCAGATGTTCCTTAAATACATCCAGCATTTTTTCCTGCTTGACGACTTCTTCCAATACATTAGGATTTTGCCTGTTGGGAATGCGAAGCAACAGCCCATCGTAATATTTCACAATGTCGAACAGCCAGATAAAGCCGGTGCTGGGCAGTAGATTACCATAATAATAATCAATCGTATCTTCTAATGAATAATAATAGGTATAGATAGAGCCGGAAGTTTCCAGCAACTTTACTTTGTCTGTCATCCCCCGTTCATTAAAGATGCGCACAGCTTCGGTTGTGTGACATTCCGTGCGGCGGTAGGTGATGTTTTTGTCTATGATTTCCTGCATGCGCTTTTTAATGGCGGATACATCTTCCAGCGTAATTGTGCGCCCAATGCGCAAGTTGCAGAAGTAGCCTTTGGATACAGGGTGTTCTACAAATAGTTTGCCGTCCGGAAACAATTCGTTGACAGCTTTGTACAGCACAAAGCAAAGACTGCGCACATACGTCCGCAAACCGGAAGAGTCACGTATATCGAGGAATTCTACATCTTTATTATTGTATACCCGGAAGTTCAGCCCTTCGGATCGGTTATTAACTTTTGCACTGACAACCTGATAGGGGAAATTAAGATTAAAACCGTAATAAATATCCAAAAGTGAACTCCCGATGGGGAATTCTTTAGAAATATTATTATTTTTGCAACAAATTTGTAACATGTGTTTCATGACGTCTCCTTTTTAGGTGATTAATACGTTAAATATAGATATAATAACAGATGTGGCATAAAACCTTCTAATTAATTAAAGATGGAATATTCTTTTTATGATTTTTTAAAGCTGCTTGGCTCGCTGGCATTATTCCTGTACGGAATGAAGATAATGAGTGAAGGACTTCAAAAGTTTGCCGGTGACAGGCTCCGGAAAATTCTAACGGCAATGACTACCAACCGGGTAACCGGTGTACTGACGGGTGTGCTGATCACGGCACTGATTCAATCCTCTTCCGCAACTACTGTTATGGTAGTGAGTTTTGTAAACGCCGGGCTGTTAACTTTATCCCAATCCATCGGCGTAATAATGGGAGCCAATATCGGTACTACCGTTACAGCATGGATTATTTCGGCGTTAGGTTTCAAAGTTGATATAGCCGCTTTCGCACTTCCTCTACTGGCCTTCGGTATTCCTCTTCTCTTCTCTCAAAAAAGTCATCGTAAGTCTATCGGTGAATTTATTTTCGGTTTCTCTTTCCTCTTTATGGGACTTTCCATGCTGCAATCCAATGCGCCGGATTTGAAAGCAAATCCGGAAATGTTGGCCTTTGTGCAAAGTTATACCGATATGGGATATATTTCTATTCTGTTGTTTGTGTTTATCGGTACTATTCTGACTATGGTTGTACAGGCATCGGCAGCAACGATGGCAATTACGCTTATCATGTGTGCTAACGGCTGGATTAGCTTTGAATTGGGGGCTGCATTGGTATTGGGAGAGAATATCGGTACCACCATTACTGCCAATCTTGCCGCATTGACCGGTAATACGCAGGCGAGGAGGGCTGCATTGGCTCATTTGGTGTTCAATGTCTTCGGCGTTATCTGGGTACTTTGCCTTTTCACTCCGTTTACGAGTGCCGTATCTTGGTTTGTGGAAAACGTGATGGGAACGAAAGATCCTGCCGTAGCTGTTTCATTTAAGTTATCGGCTTTCCATACTTGCTTTAATATCTGCAATGTATTGCTGCTGATCTGGTTTGTAAAACTGATAGAGCGTACGGTTTGTGCCATCATTCCGCAGAAAGAAGCTGATGAGGAATATCGTCTCCGCTTCATTTCCGGTGGCATGCTTTCTACAGCGGAGCTTTCTATTTTGCAGGCACGCAAGGAAATTCATCTGTTTGCGGAACGTACTCACCGTATGTTCAATATGGTACAGGACTTGTTGCATACGGATAAGGACGATGATTATAATAAGCTGTTCAGCCGTATCGAAAAATATGAGAATATCAGTGATAATATGGAGTTGGAGATAGCCAATTATCTGAACCAGGTGTCTGACGGGCGTTTGAGTTCGGAGAGTAAGCTTCAGATTCGCGCAATGCTTCGTGAAGTAACTGAAATTGAGAGTATAGGTGATAGCTGTTATAATCTTGCGCGTACTATCAATCGCAAGCGTCAGACTAATCAGGATTTCACGGAAAAGCAATATGACCATATTCACTTTATGATGAAACTGACGGATGATGCGTTGGCACAAATGATTGTTGTTGTAGAGCGTTCCGAGCATCAGAGCATCGACGTGAATAAGTCATTCAATATTGAGAATGAAATTAATAACTATCGCAATCAGCTGAAGAATCAGAATATTCTGGATGTGAATAACAAGGAATATGATTATCAGATGGGCGTTTACTATATGGACATTATCGCCGAATGTGAGAAATTGGGTGATTATGTGGTGAATGTAGTAGAGGCTAGTAGTGATGTAAAAGAAAAGAAAGCGTCTTAGGACGCTTTCTCAAATTCTTCTTTTCCAACTCCGCATAGCGGGCAAACCCAATCTTCAGGAAGATCTTCAAACGATGTTCCCGGCTCAATGCCATTTTCCGGATCGCCCAGCTCAGGGTCGTAAACGTAGTCACAAACGGTGCAAATGTACTTGTCCATAAAACTATTTTTTAGGTTTTCTGTATAAATAACAATAAATCCCGCCTTTTTGTTTCCGGTTTTGCTTTGAAAGAGATATATTTGTTTCGTATTTATTGTAAATGAACTCTTTATGACGATACTAATTCTGGTCGGTATGGCGGTGCTTGTAGGAGTACTGTTATTATATGTATTTGAACTTGGTAGAAGTAGACGCCTGCTGCTTAAAGCAGGAAATGCCAGGAAAGCATTACGCGGTTCCGAAGAACTGTTTCGTTCTATTATGCAAAATGTCCATGCTTTTATTCTTTTGATAGATAGGGATTTTGTAGTAACCCGGACGAATTACTATGATATCACCAAAGCCCGTAAACCGGAAGGCAGATTGGCTCGTGTGGGAGATTTATTGCGTTGTAACAATGCATTGTCTGCCGAAGGCGGTTGCGGAACACATGAACTTTGCGGCAGTTGTCCTATCCGAAAGAAGATTGAGGAAACATTTCGTGCTAAAAGTAGCTTCACGGATTTAGAAGCTATACTCGATATACGGGATAGGAGGGGCGAAGTAGCCGAATGTGATACGTATGTTTCCGGTGAATACATGGAAATAGACGATAAGGAGGGTATGGTAATTACTGTACATGATATTACCCGACTGAAGAAAGCGGAAGCGGAATTGAACAGAGCCCGTGAAAAAGCGGAAAATGCAGATCGCTCCAAATCAGCTTTTCTTGCCAATATGAGCCATGAGATACGCACACCGTTGAATGCCATTGTCGGTTTCTCCGAATTGCTGGCTTCTGCCAGTACGGAAGAGGAGAAGACGCAATTTCTGGAAATAGTGCATTCTAACAACGAGTTGTTGCAGCAGTTGATTGCTGATATTCTTGACCTTTCAAAAATAGAGGCAGGTACATTGGAATTTACATTCTCGGAGGTAGATGTCAATCAGTTGATGTTTGATATAGAACAATTGTTCCGTATGAGACTGGAAGATAAATCTGCCGTTATTCAGATTATCAGGGAAACACCTCCTGATGAATGTGTTATGTATACCGATAGAAATCGTTTGCAACAAGTGGTTTCCAATTTTATGACTAATGCTGTGAAGTTTACAGATGAGGGTAGCATTACTTTTGGCTATAATCGTTGTGCTGAAGGTCTTTATTTTTATGTGAAAGATACCGGAAGCGGTATTCCGGAAGATAAGGTAAATCATATTTTTGAACGCTTTGTCCGGGTAGAGCAGAATAAGAAAGGTACCGGTCTGGGGCTGGCTATCTGCGAAATGATAATTCGTAAGTTGGGTGGAAAGATTGGTGTGGAGTCTGAATACGGTAAGGGATCTACATTCTGGTTTACCCTCCCGATTAATGGACGCCAGATTAAGGAACAAGGCACGGAGATTGATGGCAAGACTAACTTATAAAAAGATTTAATAACATTCGCTATCCCAAATTAATATTGTATTTTTGCGGCTCTTAATTAAAGCTAACAATTTGCATGACTGCAATGAAGGATGATTTTTATCATGGCGGACTTACTGACGACGAAGTAAGAAAAAGCCGCGAAAAGTACGGAGTCAATCTGTTAACGCCCCCCAAGCGTCCCTCCCTGTGGAAGTTATATCTTGAAAAGTTTGAGGATCCTGTTGTCAGGGTGCTTTTAGTGGCTGCACTATTTTCTTTGATCATCTCGATCGTAGAGAATGAATATGCCGAGACAATCGGTATTATTGCCGCTATATTGTTGGCTACGGGAATCGGTTTCTTTTTTGAATATGACGCCAATAAAAAATTTGATCTACTGAATGCAGTAAATGAGGAAACTTTGGTGAAAGTTATCCGTAATGGTCGTGTGCAGGAAATTCCTCGGAAAGATGTGGTGGTAGGAGATATTATTGTCCTGGAAACAGGAGAAGAAATACCGGCTGACGGTGAACTGCTGGAAGCCATATCTTTGCAGGTTAATGAATCAAATCTGACCGGTGAACCCGTTATAAATAAAACAACTGTAGAAGCGGATTTTGATGAAGAGGCTACGTATGCTTCCAATCGTGTGCTGCGTGGTACTACCGTTGTGGACGGTCATGGGACAATGCGAGTGCTCAGTGTGGGCGATGATACGGAAATCGGAAAAGTGGCCCGACAAAGTACGGAACAGAGTACGGAACCTACTCCCCTGAACATACAGCTTACCAAACTTGCCAATCTGATTGGTAAGATCGGCTTCTCGGTGGCCGGACTGGCATTTGCCATTTTCTTTATTAAAGATGTAATACTGGTATATCCTTTTTCAACCTTCCACACTTTTGCAGACTGGCTTCCGGCATTGAAAGCTACCTTGCAATACTTTATGATGGCAGTAACCCTGATTGTGGTTGCAGTGCCCGAAGGGTTGCCGATGAGTGTGACGCTCAGTCTGGCATTGAATATGCGCCGTATGCTTTCTACCAATAATCTGGTTCGCAAAATGCATGCTTGCGAGACGATGGGGGCAATTACAGTGATTTGTACGGATAAGACGGGTACATTGACTCAGAATCTGATGCAAATTTATGAACCGAGCTTCTATGGTTTGAAAAATGGTGGAGAAGTCGGTGAAGATGATATCAGCAAACTGGTGATAGAAGGTATCAGTACCAATTCTACTGCTTTTCTGGAAGAGATAGCCGAAGGTGAAAAACCGAAAGGAGTCGGAAACCCGACAGAGGTAGCCTTGCTTTTATGGTTGAATAGCAGGAATCGGGATTATCTGGAATTACGTGAGAATGCTCCGGTTGTGGATCAGTTGACTTTCTCTACCGAACGTAAATTCATGGCGACTTTGGTGAAGTCTCCTTTGATGGGTAAGAAGGTATTGTACGTGAAAGGTGCTCCTGAAATTGTTTTAGGCAAATGTAAGGATGTTATTCTGGACGGCAAACGGGTAGATGCGGTAGAGTATCGCTCTACGGTAGAAAAACAATTGCTGGGTTATCAGAATATGGCGATGCGTACTCTTGGTTTTGCTTTCAAGATCGTGGAAGATACGGATACAAGGGATTGTGTGGAATTGGTTGCCGATCATGATTTGTCATTCCTGGGTGTTGTTGCTATCAGTGATCCTATCCGTCAGGATGTGCCTGCGGCAGTCTTGAAATGTCAGTCGGCCGGTATCGGTATCAAGATTGTTACGGGAGATACACCGGGTACGGCTACGGAAATAGCACGTCAGATTGGTTTGTGGAAACCGGAAGATACGGAACGCAACCGGATAACAGGGGCTGCTTTTGCTGAACTGACGGATGAAGAAGCACTCGACCGTGTGATGGATCTGAAAATAATGTCGCGTGCGCGTCCTACAGACAAGCAACGTCTGGTGCAGTTGTTACAACAAAAAGGTGCAGTGGTAGCCGTAACGGGAGACGGTACGAATGATGCTCCTGCACTGAATCATGCGCAGGTAGGTCTTTCTATGGGTACGGGAACGTCTGTGGCCAAGGAAGCCAGTGACATAACCTTGCTTGACGATTCCTTCAATAGTATCGGTACTGCCGTGATGTGGGGACGCTCGCTATACAAGAATATCCAGCGCTTCATTGTCTTCCAGTTGACTATCAATTTTGTGGCTTTGCTTATCGTTTTGCTTGGTTCGTTGATAGGTACGGAATTACCGCTGACTGTAACTCAAATGTTGTGGGTAAATCTTATTATGGATACTTTTGCTGCTTTGGCTCTGGCTTCTATTCCGCCCAGCGAGAGTGTTATGCAAGAGAAACCGCGCAGTAGCAGTGACTTTATTATTTCGAAAGCCATGCGCTCCTATATTTTAGGTGTAGGTGGTGCTTTCCTGATTATACTAATGGGAATGTTGTACTGGTTTAATCATGCCGAGGGCGGTATGACACCGGAACGTTTGACCATATTCTTCACATTCTTCGTGATGCTGCAATTCTGGAACCTTTTCAATGCACGTGTGTTTGGTACTACAGACTCCGCTTTCAAAGGGATTTCCAAATCGTACGGTATGGAACTGATAGTACTTGCTATTTTAGTAGGACAGTTCCTTATAGTACAGTTCGGTGGTGCCGTATTCCGTACTGTGCCGCTTGATTTAGTCACTTGGGTGATTATTATTGCTTCCACTTCACTGGTATTATGGGTGGGTGAGGCGATACGTTTCATCCGACGTTTAACTCAGAAATAAAATGAAAGAAAAAGGAATTAAAAACCTTATTATCGATTTTGGTGGCGTATTGATTGACTTGGACCGCCAGCGTTGTATTGAGAATTTTGCAAAGTTAGGCATGCCCAATGTAGAGGCTATGCTTGATGTTTGTCATCAGCAAGGTTTCTTCTTACAGCATGAAAAAGGACTGATTACCAGTGCGGAGTTTCGGAATGCGATTCGTGAGCAAATAGGGAAGGTAGTGACCGATGCCCGTATAGATGCTGCCTGGAATAGTTTTTTGGGAAGTATTCCTACCTATAAGTTGGATTTGTTGTTGAAACTGCGTGAGAAATATGTAGTCTATCTATTGAGCAACACCAATGAAATTCACTGGAAATGGTCCTGCAAGCATGCTTTTCACTACAAGGCTTTCCGGGTAGAAGATTATTTTGAGAGAATTTTCCTTTCTTATGAAATGAAGATGGTGAAACCGGACGTTGCCATTTTTGAGAAGCTGTTGGAGGAAACAGGCATAGATCCGAAAGAAACTTTCTTTATAGATGATTCTACTGAGAATTGTCGTGTGGCGGAAACATTGGGTATTTCTACCTATACGCCGAAAGCATGTGAAGACTGGAGTCATCTGTTTAAGTAACCATTAAAAATTAAAGTAGTGCAGTTGCTTCGTAACATACCGGAGGTGCTTCCTCAGCCTTGTGTTGCTACCATAGGCTTTTTCGACGGAGTACATCGAGGACATCGGTACCTGATTGAACAGGTGCGCGAAGTAGCTGTTGCACATGGTTTTGCTTCGGGGGTGGTGACTTTTCCTGTGCACCCGCGCAAGGTGGTACAGCCGGAGTATCACCCTGAATTACTGACCACTTATGAAGAAAAGGTTGCTTTACTCGCTGAAACCGGTCTGGACTATTGCATGATGCTTGACTTTACTCCTGAAGTTGCCATTCTTTCAGCAAAGGAGTTTATGTTGTTCCTCTACAATCATTATAATATACGTGCCCTTGTTATAGGATACGATCATCGTTTTGGTCATAACCGTAGTGAAGGTTTTGATGACTATGTACGCTATGGGCAGGAGTTGGGGATAGAAGTTATTCTTGCACATGCATATATAGATAAGGATGTTGCAGTAAGCTCTTCTGTTATCCGGCAATTGCTGTCGGAAGGTAATGTCTCGGAAGCTGCTTCTTGCCTGGGATATGATTATTTCTTGAATGGCATAGTAGTAAGTGGTTATCGTGTCGGTCGTAAAATAGGTTTTCCTACTGCAAATCTTCGGGTGGATGATCCGGATAAGTTGGTTCCTTCTGATGGGGTATATGCAGTGCGCGTTACCGTAGCAGGTCAGAGTTATGGTGGTATGCTCAGTATTGGCTATCGTCCTACAATGGCTAACGGTACGGATCGTAGTATTGAAGTGAATATATTTAATTTCCATTCAGATATTTACGAGCAATATATCTGCCTTTCTTTTGTCCGCTATCTCCGTCCTGAGTTGAAATTTGATTCCATAGATGAACTGATTGCCCAGCTTCATAAAGATAAAGAAATAGCTTCCCGTTATCTTTAATATCTCCTTTTCTGTTTATATTTCTTGTATGATTATCGAAAAACGTACTTTTTTTATTGTTTTTCGATAAATATTTTCTGTTTTACTTGTTAGTCTCAAAAAATACCTTTTTATTTGCATATCGAAAAACGATAAATTATTATTGAATAACAAAACATATAAAGGTTGACGATTATGAAAAAGGCATTTATGAGTATCTCTTTATTAGTGATTTCCCTCTCCATGTTGATGGCTGTTCTTTGCGGTATAGGAGCTACCGTTTGATGATTTGATAGAGAAAATATATCTTTGTAAACTCTAAAGGACGACAACGATGAAAACTGCAATAAAACTGGCTCTTATTTACTTGGCGATGCAAATTCTCGGGGCATTGGCAGTGGGGCCATTCACTATGATCTATGCGTATGTAAAATACGGTACTGTAGACAGAGCAAGCGAATTTGCCTTGGCTCCCACTCTGCTGGCAGGATTTGTTTTTATGCTGATTTATTTGTGGCAAAAAGGCTATTTGACAGGAGATAAGAGGTTATACTCTCCAGTGTCTGTATCTTATTTATCTTGGAGTGCTATGATGGGAATTTCCATGATTTATCTGATTGATTTTTTAATGTCCCATCTCACATTTTTGCCTGACTGGCTGAGCGATACTTTTGATTTATTGCAATCCGGTTGGTTAGGGATTATTTGTGTAGCTATATTGGGACCCATTTTGGAGGAGCTACTGTTTCGTGGAGCAATCACTAAAGTTCTTCTGAAGAAGTATAATCCGCTAGTAGCTATCTTAATATCCGGTCTGATATTCGGTATCTTTCATATGAATCCGGCGCAAGTGGTAGGAGCTACGCTGATCGGTTTTATTCTTGCATGGATCTATTATAAGACACATAGTCTGATACCTTGTATTCTGATTCACATCATGAACAACAGCCTTTCTGTCTATCTTGCTCTTAAATTCCCGAATGTGGAATATAGCAGTGAATTAATTGGAGAAAAAGCTTATCTGACAGGTCTCGTAATTGCTTTCCTTTTGTTTATATTGTCCTGGAGAATGATGAATACCTATAAATTATCTAATACAACTACTGAAATATGAAAAGGAGATTGAATATTCTTTGCGTGATCGTATTGCTCGTGCTGGGTTATTCGGTTTTAGAAACTACTTATTATGTCGGTTTGGGAATTAAGGCCGGGATCGAGAAAGGTTTTGACTCTAAGATTGATGCAAAGGCTAAAGAAGAGATCAGCAATGTGCAAGTAGTGCAACTGGTACCAAAAGATTTAGGCGGAGATATCTTGATTGATTCTGTTTATAATGAAAAAACCGGTGAATATGTACCTGCTGCTTACGGGCAAATGATAGTCAGTGTGAATACACAACCCAGTGTTTTATCACGGATTGTTTCTCTCCTGATTCTTATTTTAAACTATGTTGCCATTGTCTGGGCTGTAGTACTTTTTATCCGTCTTATTGTGTCGATCAATAAATCCGATATATTCAATTGGAAGAATGTCCGGCGTCTCAGACGTTTAGGAGTACTGCTTATTATTGGTTTTGTATGTACCTTCCTTCTTGCGTTTCTGAGTTTTCATAACGTGGAAAAAGTCTTTTCAGTGACAGGTTATTCATTGAGTATGGCGGATATGGTGCATATTACTTCTCTGGTATTGGGGATTTCAGCCCTGATTGTAGCAGAAGTTTTCGCTATCGGACTGAAAATGAAAGAAGAACAGGAATTGACAATTTAAAGAAATGATACGATTATGAAGAAATTTAGAATATTGGGGATATTAGCGATACTGGTGATTGTAGGAGATTTTGCCATTTCTTTTACTGCCGGTTGGCAAGAAGAACGTGACAGTTTTCTGGCGGGAAGTAAAAGTGCCCGTGCGGAAACGCCAGCCTTATACACGCCTGAAGGTATCCCTGTGGAGGTACGACCTCTGGAAACAACAATATTGGATTCATTGCGTAATAGTAAAATGAATGAAAACCTTCCTTACAAAATAGATAAAGTAAGTGTGGCTATTGTTCCGTCGACCTGGAGTAGTATTGTGTTTTGCTTTGGTGCATTTGCTGTTTTGGCTATTCTTGCCGGAATTTACTGCCTGATACGGGTTTTAATTTCCATATCGAAGCGTAATGTGTTTACTCATGACAATGTGGTAAGAATGCGCGTATTCACTTATTCTTTATTAGCTTTTAGTATCTTGAATGCGTTGATGGAATGGCTGAATTATATTGAAGTGGTGAAACAAGTGAGTCTGCCCGGGTATGAAATAAAGGGTTTCAGCATGTCCGAAGATTGGGTATCATTGGTGGTCATTGTTCTCTTTACCGAGATATTTGCCGTAGGTGTGAAAATGAAGGAAGAACAGGATCTGACTATTTAATCCTAACCTTGATAAAAGTGATTTATATGATTATAGTAAACCTTGATATAATGATGGCTCGACGAAAGATATCTTTAGGAGAGCTGGCTGAAAAGGTGGATATTACACCTGCCAATTTATCTATTTTGAAAACGGGAAAGGCAAAAGCTATCCGTTTCTCTACACTGGAGGCTATTTGCAAAGTGTTGGACTGTCAGCCGGGAGATATTTTGGAATTTCAGGAAGGAGAAGAATAGAGAGATGATGGGATGGTAAGATGAATCAGTCATGTTTTTTATTCATCTTACCATCCCACCATCTTATCATTCTATTTATTTATTACTATCTTTCGCCTTGAAAGCCAGCGCATACATCCGCATCTGCTTCACCATAGACAGCAAACCATTGCTACGGGTAGGAGAAAGATGTTCTTTCAATCCTATCTTATCAATAAAATAAAGATCAGCATTTAGAATTTCGTCCGGTGTATGCCCGGAAAGGACTTTCATCAACAACGAAATGATACCTTTTACAATCAAAGCGTCGCTTTCTGCTTTGAAGATAATTTTTCCATCCTCTTCGTCAGCTTGCAGCCATACACGGCTTTGGCAACCTTCAATCAGATTCTGTTCCGTCTTATATTTTTCGTCGAGCGGTTCCTGCTCGTTTCCTAAGTCTATGAGGAGTTGATAGCGATCCATCCAGTCGTCAAAGTCGCTGAATTCGGTGATCACTTCGTCTTGTAATTCATTGATACTCATGTTGCAGATTTATGATTTATAATTTATGATTTATGATTTATGATTTATTTTTCGCTGTAGATTACTTGCATTACAGTTTGTCCTACTGCTTGCAATGTAGCTTTATCAATGGCATCCATATCATCTTTCACGGTGTGCCAATGCTCAAAGAAATCTCCTTCCGGATAGTAAGGGACGATATCGATTGTCGGGATTTTCGCATACTTGTTGATGAACGTATGGTCATCGGTAACGAAACCGCCTTTTTTCTGTACAAAATAACGCCCGAAGCCTAAAGCGTTGGCTGTTTTCCAGACTTTCTCATTGACATTGGGAGCTACTTCATGAGACAGGCTTTCATAACGGAATTCTGCATTTTTGCCACCTACCATGTCCAGCAATATACCGAAGCGTGCATTATATCCCTGTACGTGCGGGTTGCGTGCCCAATACTGTGAGCCAAGTCCCCAGTATTCTTCTTTATGCGGGCCGTTGTAAGCCTGGTGTGTTCCATAATCTTCAGCATCTACAAAAACAATATCTATACCCATTTCCGGCAACTGTTTCTGCAAATGACGTGCTATTTCCAATAATACGCCTACACCGCTGGCACCGTCATTGGCACCTAAAATGGGGGTGTAATGCTTTTTAGCGTCCGGGTCAGCGTCTGCCCACGGACGGCTGTCCCAATGAGAAAAAAGTGCAATACGTTTTTTTGTATCCGGTTTGTAGGAACCGATGATATTCCGGGCCTTTAGTAATGTGCCGGTATAGGCAGGTAAGTCTACATATTGGCTAGTAACCTTTGCACCGAATTCTGTCAGTTTATCAGCCAGATAATTGCCACAATCCACATGCGCTTTCGTATTAGGAACGCGTGGACCGAAGTCAACCTGTGCTTTCACATACTGGTAAGCACTGTCTGCGTTGAACTGTGGAACATTGACGACGCTTTTGGTTGTTGTTTCAGTGTCGTCGCTTGCCTTCTTGGTATTGTTGCTGCATGCTATGAATGCAAGCAACACTAGGCATAAAGGGATGAGAGTATAATTCCGTTTCATTCTTTATCTAAATTAAAACTTAGTTTCACTTCCTTTCTTCCGGTCTCCAGCGTTACTTCCGCTCCGTTTATCATAGGCAGGTTCATGCTGACATGTCCTACCGGAAAATTAAAACAGACGGGGTAATCGTATTCTTTCACGAGGTCGGCAATTGCACCGTATAACTCTTTCCCCAAAGACTTGTTTTCCTCGTATTCCGTAAACTGTCCGATAATAAGGCCGGATAGTTTTTCTAATATACCGCCCAGTTTCAGATTGTAGATCATGCGCTCTACTGCATGCGGACGTTCGCCTACATCTTCTATAAAGAGAATGGTTCCTTCAGCGGGAATATCGTAAGGAGTGCCGCGCAGCCCATAAAATACGGACAGGTTGCCACCTCGTAAAATGCCGCTGGCGGTTCCTTTATGGTTTAATTTGTGTCCGGGGCAAATATAGCTGAAACCATTTTCTGAGATTTCTACAGATTCTGCTGTCTCCGGATTAAAATGTCCAAAGAGGATATCTTTGAGTGCCAATGTGCAGAAATCATCTTCGGATTCTACCGTCAAATGGCGTGCCATCAGGGCGTGGAGTGATGCAAAACCTTCTTTCTGGAGCACATTATGTAATGCGGTAATGTCACTGAAACCAATCAGCCATTTAGGATGTTCACGAAAACGGGTAAAATCGAGCTTCCCTAACAGGTGCACTGCTCCGTATCCGCCACGGCTGCATAGAATAACTTTAGCCTTTTCATCATCCAGCGCATTCTGTAAATCTTCTACGCGCTGTTTGATGCTGCCTCCATACGTTCCGTGTGAGCTTCCGGCATGTTTAGCCATTACCACTTCCAGTCCCCAGGATTTCAAACGCTTTTTGGCTCCTTTCAAAAAAGACTTGTCTATCTTGCTGGAAGGAGAAAGGATGATGACACGATCACCTTTTTGTACGTATGACGGAAAAATAAGGCTGTTCATAATTCAATATTTTGCGTATGGGGACAAAAGTACATAAAATAACTCAAAACGAAATTTAGTTTACACCACAGATTACACAGATTAACGCAGATTATTACTTTTCACCATGATTAGAATAAATCTGTGTTAATCTGTGTAATCTGTGGTGTAAACTATCAAAATGAAATAAGGCTTGCGAAATTTCCTGGAGTGTTATGCTGCATTTCTCGACATTTTTTCAGATATTTGCTAAAAATCTAACGTTATGGAACCTATTCGAAGCTTTGATCAACTAACCTCACACTTGAAATCCTTGAACAAAAGGAAACGTATTGCAGTAGTTTGTGCTAATGACCCCAATACGGAATACGCCATTGCCCGTTCTCTGGAAGAAGGGATTGCGGAGTTCCTGATGATTGGCGACTCTGCGATTCTTGAAAAATATCCTACATTGAAGAAATATCCCCAGTACGTCCGTACGGTGCATATAGAGGATCCCGATGAGGCGGCGCGTGAGGCTGTACGTATTGTTCGTGAGGGTGGAGCGGATATTTTGATGAAAGGCATTATCAATACAGATAATTTGTTGCATGCTATCCTTGACAAAGAAAAAGGTCTGTTGCCTAAGGGTAAAATCCTGACCCATCTGGCTGTAATGCAGATTCCTACGTATGATAAGTTGCTGTTCTTCTCGGATGCCGCCGTAATTCCGCGGCCCACTTTGCAGCAACGCATAGAGATGATCTGGTATGCCATCCATACTTGTCGCCACTTTGGCATCGAACAACCTCGCATTTCACTTATTCATTGTACGGAGAAGGTAAGTGCCAAGTTCCCCCATTCGTTAGATTATGTTAATATCGTGGAGTTGGCGGAGGCCGGAGAATTCGGAAATGTAATAATCGATGGTCCGTTGGATGTAAAGACTTCCTGCGAGAAGACAAGCGGTGATATCAAAGGGATTGCATCTCCTATCAATGGAGAAGCGGATGTGCTGATCTTCCCTAATATCGAATCGGGAAATGCTTTTTATAAGGCTGTATCCTTGTTTGCCCATGCTGATATGGCAGGTCTGTTGCAAGGTCCTGTATGTCCGGTGGTGTTGCCCTCACGTAGTGATTCCGGTCTCTCTAAATATTATAGTATTGCTATGGCATGTCTCACTTGTGCCTGTGACTAAGTGGCAGGGTGATAAAGTAGGTGATCCTAATCGTAAATTGTAAATCGTCAAATCTTAAATTATGAGAATTCTTGCTATCAATCCCGGTTCTACTTCAACGAAAATTGCAGTATACGAAGACACAACTCCGCTTTTGGTGCGTAACATTCGCCATTCGGTAGGAGAACTTTCCCATTTCCCTCGCGTCATCGACCAGTTTGAATTCCGCAAGAATTTGGTAATAGAAGCCTTAAAAGAGAATGGTATTCCTTTTGAATTTGATGCCATCGTAGGGCGTGGAGGATTACTGAAACCCATTCCGGGTGGAGTGTACGAGGTGAACGACGCCATGCTGGATGATATAACCCATGCCATGAGAAGCCATGCGTGTAATCTGGGGTGCCTTATTGCTTCCGAATTGGCAGCATTGCTTCCCGATTGCCGTGCTTTTATTGCTGATCCCGGTGTCGTGGACGAGCTGGATGAGATAGCTCGTATCACGGGTTCTCCACTGATGCCACGTATTACCATTTGGCATGCTTTGAACCAGCGTGCCATTGCCCGCCGTTATGCTGCCGAGTTAACAGCCGCTTCTCCCGATCATCCGGTGCGCTATGAAGACTTGAATTTGATTATCTGTCATTTGGGTGGTGGCATTTCTGTTGGGGCTCACCATTACGGGCGTGCTATTGATGTGAATAATGCGCTTGACGGTGAAGGTCCTTTCTCTCCCGAACGTGCGGGAACATTGCCTGCCGGGCAGTTGATTGATCTTTGTTATTCCCATCGTTTCAGAAAGGATGAACTGAAGAAACGCATTTCCGGCCATGCCGGTCTGGCAGCGCACCTTGGCACTACGGATATACCTGCCATCATAAAGTCTATTGAAGACGGAGATGAAAAAGCCGAATTGGTGTTGAATGCCATGATCTATCAGGTTGCCAAAAGCATTGGAGCTGCCGCCGTTGCGCTTTTTGGTAAAATAGATGCAATCTTGCTGACAGGCGGTATTGCACATTCAGAGTATGTTATTTCCCGTCTGAAAGAGCGTGTATCTTTTCTTGCCCCAGTACATGTGTACCCTGGAGAAGATGAGTTGGAAGCGCTTGCTGTTAACGTTTTGGGAGCATTGCGCGGGGAGTTGCCGATACAAGTCTATAAGTGATGATTGGTGGGATATAAGCCCGACGGTTGTTTCATTCCATGAAAATTATGTTTATGCCAAATGGTAACTTCATTTACATACTGAGGTAAAGGTCGTTACATGCCGAGGTAAAGAGCGTTACAATATGGGGTAAAGGTCGTTACATCTTGCGGTAAATGCTTTTACATCCTAGGGTAAATAGTAGGTAAATGTAATGTGTTGATAGAAAAGTAGTAAGCATATGTTCGTTTCCCTCCGATCAAAAAGATAATTTTCCCAACGGGTTATTAAATGTTTATTGCTAACTTTGCTATATGATATTTAGTGCAACGAGTGAAAAACATAATAGAGTGTGACTGATGAATGATAAAATAGGAAATACTTTCAGTGATATCTATGCCTTTTATTATAAGAAATCTTTTTTCTTTGCAAAGTCTTATGTTCACGATGATTTGGCAGCTGAAGACATCGCTTCCGAGTCATTGATAAGGCTGTGGGAGAAGCTGAAAATAGAAGCGATAGATTATGTGGAACCCCTTCTACTTACTATCCTGAAGAATAAAGCTCTGGATTATCTGAAACATGAGGAGGTGAAACGCACAGCTTTTGAATTTATGACTGACTGGCATCATTTTGAACTTTCCACTCGAATTTCCACTCTGGAAGCCTGTAACCCCAATGAGATCTTTTCGGAAGAAGTGGAATCTATTGTTCGTGAGACTTTAGACCTTCTGCCGGAGCAGACACGCCGGATATTTCTTTTAAGCCGTTTTGGGAATAAGTCGAATAAAGAAATTGCCGAAGAAATGAAAATTTCCATTAAGGGAGTGGAATACCATATTTCAAAGGCATTGAAGGTACTACGGGTATCCTTGAAGGATTATCTGCCCCTCTTTTACTTCTATTTTTATATTAAATTCTAAATTATACGTTGTTCTTAAGATAGAGAACATAAATGAGATTTAATCGGAAATCTATCTTTTTGCCTCTTTTCAATTAGCCGTCTGATAAGCGCATTTCTTATCATTTCTTCTACTGAATAAAGTACTACTTCATTTTTTTAGTTTTTCTTTTAGGGATGTTTCCACTTTAGTCGTTAACTATATAGAATAGCATAGAATATGGATACAGAGTTATTACAGAAATATATATCCGGTAATGCCACGGAAGCAGAGAAGCGGCACATAACCGAGTGGATGCAGGAAAAGCCTGAGAATATGCGTGAATATATGGCGCAACGCAAATTGTATGATATTGCTTTGTGGCGTACACTGCCGGCAGTGGTAGAAAAGAAAAAAGCAGGAAAAAGATTTTCAGTGCATACACTCTGGGTGGAAATGGCTAAAGCAGCGGTAGTGGTTGCAATCGTCTTATTAGGTACACACTATTGGGATAATAAACATCAGACTGTGGAAAGCAGTGCACTTCAATCTATTTATGCGCCTGCCGGACAACGGACGGAAATAATGTTGGCAGATGGTACGAAGGTGTGGTTGAATTCTCGGAGTACATTGACTTTCCCGGAAAAGTTTAAAGACAATAACCGGAAAGTAAAATTAGATGGTGAGGGCTATTTTGTAGTAGCTAAGAACAAAGAGAGGCCTTTTATAGTGGAAACGAGTAAATGCAATGTAAAGGTGTTAGGTACGGAATTCAACGTATTGGCTTATGCGGAAGATAGTGTCTGGGAAACTTCTTTGCTGAAAGGAGCGGTAGAAATTCAGCTATCGGATCCATCCGCAGGAGTGTTGAAGTTGGAGCCAAACACAATGGCAAGCCTGAAAGGTACCAGGCTGGTGAAAGGACGTATTAAAGAATCAGACTATTTTTTATGGCGTGAAGGTTTGCTTTGTTTTAATGATATATCCGTCAGGGATATGATTGAAAAATTGAAACTTTATTATGGAGTGGATATTGTGGTAAACAATACCAGTATATTCAAGAATCGCTATACAGGCAAGTTCAGAACCAAAGATGGAGTGGAGCATGTGCTGAAAGTACTGAGATTGAATAATAGATTTACTTATACAAAAGATGACGAAAATAATGTGATAACTATTAATTAACCCTTTAAAATATTCTGCCTATGGAATAACACACATCATATTTTATAAAAATGGGACAGTGCTGCAACACTATCCCATGGAAGTCAATGATACATTGACATTTTCTTCTAATAATCTTAAGTTAAAACCTAAAATTAGTAATACAAATATATGAAAAATATTTTGTACCAAGAATCTATTGTAGAAATTAAACATTTATTTCGGGTTATGAAAATCACAGCTCTGGCCTTGTTTTTATTTGTCGGAACAGCTTTTGCCACGAAATCTTATTCACAGACCATGAAAGTTACAGTTGTTTCGGACCGTATATCAACAGGCAAAGTTATCAACGAGATAGAAAAGCAGACTGATTATCTGTTTGTGTATGATATGAATGAGGTTAATCTGAAACGTAACGTCAAAGTTCATGCACAAGATAAACCGGTGGCAGAGGTCTTGAACGAGGTCTTTGAAGGGACTGATATTTATTATGCTATGGAAGGCAAGAATATCATGCTGATGAATAAAGCAAAAGAGAAAGCTTCTGAAAAACAAGCTGATGATAATAAGGTGACAGGATCTATAAAAGATATGGCCGGTGAACCGATCATTGGTGCTAATGTTACGATAAAGGGACAATCAATAGGTACAATTACAGATATAGATGGGCGTTTTATTATCAATGCCCCGGCTAATGCAATTCTACGAATTACATACATTGGCTATATTCCGCAGGAAATCAAAGTGGAGAATAAAAGAGAACTGAAAATCATTCTGCAGGAAGATACGGAAACGTTAGACGAAGTGGTAGTGGTGGGGGATGGTGTTCAGAAGAAATCGGACGTTACCGGTGCTATGATTCGTGTAAATTCGGACGAACTGAATTCCCGACCGGCAGCCAATGCTTTCGAAGCTATGCAAGGTAAAGCGGCAGGTGTGGATATTGTTAGCAATGAACGTCCGGGTGAAATAGGAACTATCAATGTACGCGGTGTACGTTCGTTGAGTGCCAGCAATACTCCGCTTTATGTAGTGGATGGTATTCCTTTAATGTCGACAAGTGGCATTGAGACTTTGAATCCGCAGGATATAGAATCCATTGATGTCCTGAAGGATGCCTCTGCTACTGCTATTTATGGTTCACGTGGTGCCAACGGTGTCATTTTGGTTACTACTAAACAGGGTAAGGCGGGCAAGATGTCATTGAACTATTCGGGTACGATGACCATTGAAAATTTGCAGGATTACTCTGAAATGATGAATTCTGCCGAATACATTGAGTGGCGTCGTTGGGCTTATTACTATAAAGAACCGAATAAATATCCGAGGGGTGACGAGCCTGATAAGGATAGTGATTATCTGATTTTTAACGGAGCAAAAGATCCTTATGCCTGGAGGAACATTGAAAAAGGTTGGGCTGGTGGTAGCTGGAATGCATCTGCGGTTCCTACAACGGATTGGGCTGATATGGTTACACAAACCGGTGTTACCCATGAACATACGTTGAGCGCCAGTGGTGGTACGGATAAAGTACAAGGTTATGCTTCTATCGGCTATCTGGATAATGAGGGTACCGTGAAAGGTCAGTCTTACACTCGTTATACAGCCAAAGTCAGCTTGAATCTTGATCCGACCAAATGGTTCAAGATGGGCTTGAATGTCAACGGTACTTTCAGTGAACAGCAATATGGTTCTTCGGCTAAGGCTGTAGGACAGATGATCAGTGACCGGCCATCCAATCTGTATGCAGCTTCTACCAGTTTGTATCCGTATGCCGTGCCCTTTGATGATGAGGGGAACCGCATTGATTATCCGGGTGGAGATGATAAAGTGAAAACGATAGTCAACGAATGGAATTATAGTGAGAATGAACGTCGTATGTTCCGTGCTATCGGTAGTCTGTATGCCCAGTTGAACTTGGGTGAGATCTTCTCTCCTCTGAAAGGGCTCAGATATCGCTTCAATTTTGGTCCCGACTTTCGTAGTTACCGTAATGGAAGTTTTGCAGATGCGAACTCTGTCAGTCGCGAGGGAACCAATCGTGCCAGTTTAACGAATCAATCTGATTTTTCATGGACACTTGATAATCTTATCTACTATGATAAGGAAATAGGAAAACACTCTTTGGGAGTGACTTTACTGCAAAGTGCCACTAAATATCGTTATGAAGAATCCTCTATGGCTGCTTTAAATATTCCCCTGGCCAGTGCCAAATGGAATGCGTTGAGTAAAGCAAATATTTCTGCACTGGATGACTGGGGGAGTGATTTAGTAGAGAAGCAGTTACTCTCGTATATGTTCCGTTTAAATTATGATTATAAAAGCAGATACCTCCTCACGGTTTCCGGTCGTTGGGATGGCGCTTCGCAGCTTGCCAAAGGTAATAAATGGGCATTTTTCCCTAGTGCGGCGTTGGGCTGGCGTCTTGATCAGGAAGGATTTTTGCAGGATGTAAGTTGGCTCAATCAGTTGAAACTACGTGTGGGAGTCGGGGTTACCGGTAACTCCGCTATTGATCCTTACCAAACAAAGGGGGCCGTTGTTCCTATCTATTATCCTTATGGTGACAGTTCCACTTCAGGCTTCGTAGCTTCCGATCCTGTAGCTACGGGTGGTACGGTTGCTATGGCAAATAAAGACTTAACTTGGGAAAAGACCACCCAATATAATATTGGCGTTGATTACTCTGTACTGAACGGAAGAATTTCGGGAGTTCTGGATTTTTATACTTCGCGTACAACAGACTTATTGATGCAGATGGGAATTCCTTCATTAAATGGTTATACCCAAACTTATGCCAATGTGGGGGAAACTTCCAATATAGGTGTGGATATCACATTGAATACTGTGAATATCCGGACCCGGGACTTTGAGTGGTCTACCAGTCTAAATGTCGCCTGGCAGAAAGATAAAATAGAGGAGTTGGCAAATGGTAAAGAAGATGATATTAATAATAATTGGTTCATCGGAAAGTCATTGGGAGTGATCTATGGCTATGAATCTGCCGGAATCTGGCAAGAAGAAGATGCGGCTGAAATAGCTGAATTTAATAAGAAAGGACATTCGTTTCAGGTAGGTATGGCACGACCGGTAGACCAGAATGGTGACCATAAGATTGATCCGAATGATGACCGTATAGTAGTGGGACATACACGTCCACGCTGGACTTTGGGTATGACCAATACTTTCTCTTATAAGAATTTTGAGCTTTCCTTCATGTTGTACGGTCGTTTTGACTATATGGTTGATACAGGTGGTGAGTGGCAGGGAGGCCGCTACACTCAGCGTAAGATAAATTATTATAATGAGAATAATAAGAATGCTGAATATCAGAAACCTATCCATGATGATGGAGGCGGTGATCCCTACTACCGGATTCTGGGATATAAGAACGGTTCGTTCCTGAAAGTGCGTAATGTTTCATTAGGTTACGTTTTCCCGAAGAACATGGTGAGCAAATGGAATCTATCTAATCTGAAAGTATATGTGCAGGCTAAGAATCCGGGGCGTATCTTTTCTAATATAGATTTTCTGGAACTGGACGCTTCGCAGAATTTAACATCTACCTGGAACCGTGGTTTCACAATAGGATTGAATGTAGGATTTTAAACTAAAAAGCAAACAATTATGAAATTATATAAGAATATTACATTCGGCTTATTAGCCTTGACCTTGGGAGGCGTGGTGGCTTCCTGTAGTGATTTTCTGGATGAAAAGCTTACCACTCAACAGACTACCGATTTCTTTGATACACCGGAAGGTATTGATCAGCTGGCTGTGGGCATTTACAATAACCTGCGTTTCCATTTCTTCAAGGAGAATGCCTATACTACCACTAATTACGGTACGGATGAGTTTACTGTGGGTGGTGATGGTTCCAATAAAGTGTGGAATAATTATGATGGTAGTTTCCAGTCACAGATTGTAGCCGCTAATTCAAATACTACGATGGCCGAAAGCCTTTGGGATGCCATGTATATCGGAATCAACAATGCGAACCTGTTGTTAAGTAAAATAACTCCTGATAGTTATACCGGTACGAATAAGAAGACGTATATGGGTGAAGCCTATTTCCTGCGTGGCTTTAATTATCTGAAGTTGGTTTCCCAGTATGGAGGTGTACCCTTGAAATTAGAGTCGAGCTTTGTACCTGTCCGTGAGTTCACCCGTGCTACGGCAGAAGCCACGGTAGAGCAGGCGATTGGTGATTTGAAGAATGCTTATGCTCTGTTGCCGGCGACGGTAAGCATGGTGGGGAAGATTAGCAGGGATGCTGCGGCTCATTTTTTAGCTAAGGCTTACTTGTTCCGTGCCAGTGAAATTAATGATGGATGGAACAGTACGACTAAAGAATCTGACCTGAAAGAAGCCTTGAAACTGGCCAAAGAAGTAATTTCACGTCATCAGTTAGCCCCCAATTTTTCTGATCTGTGGCATTATACGGAACCTGACGGAGCGAGTGAAAAATTAGATGAGATTATTCTTTCGGCACAGTTCTCTTCTGACAAATCTTCCAGAAGTGCCGGTACTAACAGATGCCATCTCTTCTTCTTGTCTGTTTACAATAATTTGCCTCAGATGAAACGTGACTTGGCTGGCGGTCGCGAGTACCAACGTTTAAGAACCACATATTATATGTATAATATCTATGATATGATTAATGATTCCCGTTTCTGGAAAAGCTTTAAGACTAAGTATGCTGTTAATAACCCGAAAGCGGGTTCCGGTTACGAAGTGGGAGATTTGGGCGTGATGTATGTTGTCAATCGTCCGGGTGATACCCGGTTCGATGGAGTGCAACTCAGCGGAAAGGTGATTGATGAAAAGACCGGCAAAGCCATTCCTACTACATTTGTGACTTATCCGAAAGATCGTAACGGTAAGGACGATGTGGCATTATATGATGATGTAAGTCGTTTTGTAGCTCTTAATAAGTATATTGATGGTTCGCGTGAAACGGTCAGTGATATGGGAGGCAATCGGGATGGTATTCTGGCCCGTCTTGGTGAAACTTATCTGATCGCTGCTGAAGTTCTGATTCGTCAAGGCGAATATGGTGATGCTCTGCATTACATTAATGAACTCCGCAAGCGTGCTGCCTACAAGAACGGGGAAGATCGCTCGGCATATTGTGACGGTGGTGCATCATATAATGAAAATGCCTTAGGATGGCAGATTGACGGCATAAACTCTTATTACACCGGAAATTCTTATTATGAGTCCAATGATATTGATAAGACTACACTTCCCACTGATCTTGAAATAACAGATATACATAGTCTTCCGGCTGAAGATGAGGCTGTCATTTCAAAACTGAAATATAGCTCTGATTATGATCGCATGATGTGCCTTCTGCTGAATGAGCGTTCCCGTGAACTTTGCGGTGAGTTTTATCGTTGGGAAGACTTATCAAGAACAAAAACATTGGTGGCACGTACCAAAGCTTTTAATTCGGATGCTGCTCCTAATATTGATGAACATCATTGTTTGCGTCCTATCCCTCAAACTTATCTGGATGCTATCCAAAAGGATGGTCATGCATTGACTTCCGAGGAAAAGAAGCAACAACAGAATCCTGGTTATTAATAATGGATGATAGACTGACATATACCAGTCTTTATGTGTATCTGAAAATATAGACAAAAAAAGGAGTAAAGTCCCCCAAATGACTTTACTCCTCCCAATCTTCTTTTCCTCGTAACTAATACGGAGAAAAACACCACTAATCAAAATTCTATACCTTGGTCTTATTGGAATTTTCTTTTCTCAACTATATAGAACCCTCCTCTTCTTTTTTAGCAGAAGAGGAAGATTGCAGACGATTGATTCTTTTAGAATTTATTCTGTCCTACGGACCACCATAAATCTGTTCCGCCATTGTCTTGCCCACCTAAAGCATCAACCAATTGTTTGTATAATTCCGGTTGGTCAGTTTTCAGATTTGCAGGGAATGGAAGGCGACGCACCATTTTATCTGTATCAATGGTTCCGCCACTCTGGTTTGTTAATGTCTTGAACAATTTAGGATAACCTGTGCGACGTTGTTCAGCCCATGCTTCAGCTCCTTCAGGGAAGATGGCCAACCATTTCTGAGTGATGATACGTTCCAGTTTTTCTTCGTTAGAAGCACTTTCGTTCCATTTAGGAGTGATGGTGCTCATAGCTTTCATATCGTTCTTTTCAAAAAATACATCTTTATAATCTGTTGGTTTGGCATCGCTTGCCAGATAAGTGTCGACACCACTGGCGCCCCATTGCTCAAAGGAGAGACGTACACCTTTCTCGTAGCAATCTTTTACATTCTCGGTAGAGTATCCGCGTAAGGCGGCTTCTGCACGTAGAAGCCATACTTCTGCAGGTGTCATCAGTGGAGCTGGAAAGTCTGCCGTAATGGTGCAGCGTGAGTGGAATTTATAGTGGTTTACTTCTTTAGGAGTATTGAAGTTATATCCCTGTGGAATTCCCTTTTGCATACCTGTGTAGTTAAAGCGTTCTGCCGGACTGTTTTCTGCAAGTCCACCAACAGAAGGTGTGAAATACTTGTCGGTACGTGGATCATCATAACCTACCATGAAGGATTCTAAAGACGCATTCATATAAACTTCCCACCAGCTAAGGCCGATAGTACCCAATGGATTCTTATATCCGGTCTTAGTAGAAACTTCTACTATATCATTGTTTGTTTCCAATACTCCATATTTATTGGAGAGGGCTTTCTTGGCTTGTTCGGATGCCATTTGAGAATTTACGTTGGATACTCGGATAGCCAGACGTAAACGTAGGGAATTAGCCCATTTGGCATATTGCGAGTAGGTTGATTGGCTACGCATCAAGATGTCATAAGAAATCTTATCCTCTATTCCACTGGAGAGAGTTTGGTCTATTAAACTGATTGCATCATCTAAATCTGCAAACATTGCTTTATAAGCATTTTCCTGACTTACAGGCCCCGTTGCGCGATTCTCATATAGAATAGGACCATACTGATCTGTCAGACGATGCATGGTTGCTACTCTATATATCTTTATCAGAGCCATATATTGGGGAACTTCAATATCAAAATCTTCCGCTTTATTGAGTGCGGAAACTGTTTGGCTATACGAAGTGGACCAATTGCTACTATTCCAGCCGTCATTCATATTATATACAGAGTTTTCTCCGGCAAATTTAGATGCCATATCGTGAAAATATCCGGCAAACATATCAACACCTAAGTTCTGCATAGTCTGGAAAGTCCAGTCTGTGCCTTCTCCCCAGTTGTAGTTGAAATAGATGCCTTGTTGTATAGAATTGAAATACATGGTATATCCGGCATTATCCATGACCTGTTTGTCCGGATCATAAGAGCCGTCTTCGGAGTTTAAATTATCGAAATTACTTGTACAAGCGGTTATTAATAATCCGCCCATAATTAGTGTATGTATAAATTTGCTTTTCATATTACTTGCTTTTTAGATGATACGTTAGAATGTAAATTTCACATTAAAACCAATGCTGCGGGTAGTCGGCATACCGAAAACATCTACACCTTGCATATCGTTTCCTACTGACATCAGTGCGTCCGGATCGAATGGAGCATCCTTATAGAAGAAGAATAAGTTGCGTGCCACCAATGACAGGTTGATATCTTTGAATACTTTTGTTTTCTCCATCCATTTTTCCGGGAGGCTGTAGCTTACGGACAACTCGCGCAAACGTATATTGGTTCCTTTGTACATATAATATTCTGTACATCCGTTGATATCGCCAACTCTTGCATAGAAGCCTTGCACATTATTCTTTTTCTCCTCATTAGTGAATTTCTGCCCCTCGACTTCAACATAACCACGATCCATAGCTTCACCGGCAGCTTTACTAACTCCGTGGGCATCCAGTTGTCCTTGTGTGAATGACATTACGTCTCCGCCTATGCGTGCGTCTATCAGGAAATTAACCGATACGCCATAAAAGCTGAATGTGTTGCTCCAGCCCAATGTGCATTTGGGTTGGCTGTTTCCTAAGTATTGCTGGCGATCTGTATTGAGCTCGGGGAGCCCCTCTGCGTCTAATACAATCTTTCCGCCTTCGTCACGTTTGAATGAGTTGCCATAAAGGTCACCCAACGAACCACCTTCTTTGACAATCATGCGATAGGCCATGTTAACGCCCGAGCCATAAGCAAATACTTTATAGTTGTCTGCAAGCTTTTCTACTTTATTCTTATTAGTAGAGAAATTAACCTGTGTTCTCCAACGGAAGTTTTCATTTTGTACGGGTATGCCACCTACGGTTAATTCAATACCTTTATTGCTGATTTTACCAGCATTAATCATTTGGTTTTTATAGGCAGAACCCGGAAGCATTGGCACTAATAAAAATTGGTTTTTAGTTAATGTCTTATACCAAGTGAAATCAATGTCAAAGCGATTGTGGAAAAACTTCATTTCGAAGCCGGCTTCGTAGGAAGTCGATATTTCCGGTTTTAGATTGCCGTCATTATAATCGGTTACCTGGTTAATGCTTCCGCCTATGGCGATACGCGGCTGTTGATTTGCTTTATATAGTGGCAAAGTGTTGCCGACTTGAGCTATAGAACCACGTATTTTGGCAAAATTAATCCATTCGGGCAATTCAAAAGAGTTGTGAGCTAACCATGATACACCAACTGACGGGTAGAAGAATCCGGAATCCATTTTAGATGTACCGTAAAGGGTAGAAGACCAGTCGTTACGGGCAGTTAAATCCAGATAGAGTGCTTCATTCCAACCTAATTGGGCAGTTGCAAATACTGACTGCATTACTTGGCGAGCTTCATTTGTGACTGTCATATCAGTTGAAGAACCATATTTAATGTTAGTCAGAGTGAATACATTAGGGTAATATAAGCCTGCTGTATGAGAATCGATCCGTAAACTGTTGGATTTCTGATAGTTGATAGACCCGCCCAATGCCGCATTTAGACTGAATTTCCCCCAAGTTTTATTGAACATGGCCATCAGGTCACCGTAAGCCATAAAATCATCTCCGTTTGCATAAGCATAACGTCCATTGTCTGTTTGGTCAGCCCAGCTGCCGCCTGTCAGCGTTGTTGAGGTAGAAGCCCATGTTTTCTCTTCAGATTTGTCACTAATGTAATCTGCTGTACCACGGGTCTGCAGTTTCAACCAATCGGTGACTTCCCAAGTAGCACTTAAAGAAGCGATGGCACGGGTACGAGTGTCCTTCGTATTGATGCGATTGACTAACCAATAAGGGTTACCTTCCATTCCTTGTAAAGTTTCGGGATCTTTATACCAGTTTTGTTTGGGCATATTACGAGCTTCGTCAAGAATCTCTCCGCTTTTATAGTCTGTCATATCCAAGTCACGCGGGAATGTATAAAGTCCTACCAATGGATTCATGTATAATCCACCCGTAACAGGGCGATTGCGACCTACCTGACGCATTACATTTACATTTCCATCCAATGTCAGTTTGTCATTGAAGAACTTGCCGGTTTCGCGGAAGGTGAGGTTATGACGTTCCAGTTTGTTTTTTTCAATAATACCTTTAGCTGTTGTATTGGCATAAGAAAAATAGGTTTGCGCTTTTGCATTACCAGTTGATAAGGAAATAGAGTTAATGGCTGTAACACCGGTTCCAAAAAAATCGTCTACGTTGTCATGATCTTTTAGGTCTGCCTTTTTCCATTTAGAATTGTACGAATTTTGGAATTCAGGTGTGGAAATAGCTTGGTCAAATGTAACATTTGCGGAATAAGTAATGCGGGTTGAACCTGCATTTCCTTTTTTGGTAGTAATCATGATAACACCATTTGCAGCTTGTGAGCCATAGAGGGCAGCTGCAGAAGCGCCTTTCAGCACAGAAATGGTCTGGATGTCGTCAGGGTTCAGATTGGATATACCGTCACCGGAATCTCGGTTGCCTGAGTCTGAATTACCACCCATGACTGAAGAAGTTGTTTCTTTGGCGGAGTTCATCATTGGTACACCGTCGATGACGTATAAAGGTTGATTATTGCCCCCTTCGAAAGCTGAGCGGATACCACGGATAGAAACTTTTGCCGAGCCTCCCAGGCCTGAAGCACTCTTATTGATCGTTACGCCTGCAATCTTGCCTTCCAGTGCATTAATCATATTGGCGTCTTTCACTCGGGTTAGGTCGTCACCACCGACTTGTTGAACGGAATAAGTCAGCGAGGAGGATTTTCTTTTGATACCCATAGCCGTTACCACAACCGTTTCCAGTGACAGGGCTTCTTCCTGCATCTGTACATTGAGAGTTTTCTGCCCGTTGAGAGCAATCGTTACAGGCTGGTATCCGATAAAGCTGATAACCAGCGTTGCATTAGTCGGTGTATTTAGTGTAAACTCACCGTCTATATTGGTAATGCAACCGTTTGTAGTTCCTTTTTCCACGACATTGGCACCGATAATGGGTTCACCTTTTGTATCGGTAACAACACCTTTTACAGAGATATTTTCTTGTTGTACGGTAGCAATGATTTCACTGGCCTTTTCATTTTGTTTGGTCAACACAATATTCTTGCCTTCCATTACATATCTGATGTCGGTACCATTAAAGATTTCGTCCAAAACTTCGGACACCGGTTGATTGTCTGCATCTACATTTACGGTGCGGCGCACGTCCACACTTTTCTTATTGTAGACAAACAAATACTCGGTCTGAGCCTCGATTTTATCGAGGATTTCGCCTACTCGTAACTCAGAACGGGGGATGCTGATTCTTGTACTCTGAGAGTAGGTAGCGTGGCTGTACGCCTGGAACGTTACAAACAAAAGAAGGAATAGTGTGATCTTCATAGTTCGTAATATTTGCTTAAATACTAAACTTTTTGGGCAAAAAAGCCCATTCAAAGAAATTTTTCTCATATCTTTGTAATGTGTTAAGTTAATAAATTGATTAAGGTCGATTTTTGACTGTTTCGGATCGGAAAGTATGGGGGTACTTTCCGATCTTTTTTGTAGGGGTAATTAGCAGACTGTTTCTTTTATTTCATAATGCTTTTCAGTTTAAGGGGTTAGTACTAAATTTTAAGGTTTTATCTTTGATATCAAATTATTTCTCGTAAATGAAAATCGAATCTTTTTCTTCGTTGATGCTGAATTCAAAAGGATGGTCTTTTGAAATGGTTCGGAGAATATGCTCTATACCATCCTGTTCGCGGAATTTTCCGGTACAACTGTCATAGTTCAGCAATTTAGGATCGGAAACGGTTATTTTTACATTATAGTACATTTCAAGTTTAGTGAGGATGCAGCTGAACGGCACATCATCAAAGCAGTACAATCCTTCTTTCCATCGCAGATATTCATAAGAAGGGAGTATTACCTTTTTGCATTTCCCGTCATAGTTGCCAAAGAATTCCTCTTTCTGTAAGCGGGTGATAACCTTATTACAGTTGGCAGGATAAATATCCACAATACCTTCTACAAGGGTGGTTTCAAACTCTTTGCTTCCTGCATAGGCACAAACATTAAAGCTGGTACCTACAACTTTCACCTTATTCATCTCTGTGTGCACGTAGAAGGGGATATCTTTGTTTTTTGCCACTTCAAAGTAGGCTTCACCATCCAGTTCTACGTTTCTTTCGCCACGCCCAAAGTTGGAAGCATAGGTCAATGTGGACTGTGCATTCAGCCATACCCGTGTGCCGTCGGCAAGAGTGATTTGTGCACGTTGTCCGGCGGGGACGGTTACTGTTTGTGGCAGGGATGCCTGATTATATAGATAATCATTAGTCATGAAATAACCGCATACGCCTACGATGATAACGGCTGCTACGCGTATTCCCCATTTTAGTATCGGAGCCAGACGGAAGATCTTTTTTCCGGCATTTTGTCTGTCGGAGAATAAGGCGACATCAAACATCATACGTTCTTTCAAGAAAGCTTCCCGATTTTCTTCCGAGGCTTCCACCCAGTCAAGGATGCGCTTTTCTTCTTCAATGGTGGTGGTTCCTTTAAAATACTTATATAATAGTTCTTGGTTCATAAGGTACTTGATTTGTTTGTTGAATAAGGGTGTTTTTTTCTGTCCCTCTATAATTAATACAGGTGAACTTGGAACTACCCTAACGGAAAATGAAACTTTTTTGGTTTTTTCTTCGAAATGAGTTGGAAACAGAGAAATTGTCGGGAAGTGATGCTCTGGAAGCAGGCGGAATGAGATGTGTAATTTTGGTCAGGAACTCTTCTGAACCGTATCCGGTTCGTTCCTGCTTCGCTTCTATAGGAGGATGAAAATAGCGAAGCAGGTACGAGGAGGGTACGAAGAAGATAGGAACCGGGTATAGAGCGGATCGCTTTGTTCTGTTTTTCGGGTACTCCAAACGTAAACGCATAGAATATCCGTGTGATGCACCGGAGGCACATCAGGACTTTATGGAATGTGACAGGAAATTAATTAATTGCCGGTATTAACTTGCCGGATTGGGAATTATGGATACAATGTAACATTCATCCGGAGCTTCGGCTTTAAATAGATTGTAAGCAATGCCTATGGCTTCCTCCGGAGAGTTTGCTTCAATATTCTTGTTGACATTCAGGGTCTCGAAAACTTGTTCTCCCTCGATAAGCACGTAGTATATTATTACAATATATCTCATAACTACCATGTTTAATAGCCAGCAATATTACTGATTTTGCAAACATATATCTTTTATTTATATTATCAAAGAAAAGCAGGAGAGTTTTACTAAAGTAGGATAGAGGCGAGATAATCTTTCAGTTCCACACGCAGAATACGTAGGGCTTTGGTGATATGGAATTCTACTGTTTTGAGAGAGAGATTCAGTTGTTCGGCTATTTTCTTGTTTGGCAGGTTGCTATAACGGCTGAGCATAAAGATTTCGCGACTTTGTGGTGGCATCTTGTCCAAGGCTTTGTTTACGATATGCTGTATCTCCGTACTGAAAATCTTGTCGGGCTCACAATCTTTCAACGTGGCAATACGCAAGTCTAACTCGCGCTGACGGTGCGAATTTAAATCTTCCTCAATACGCAGGCGAGTTTGTTCGTGTTCCAGGTAATTGAGTGCCTTATTCTTGATAATGGTAAGGAGCAATGCGTGCAGACCTTTATCTTCTTCCCAGCGGTCGCGACATTCCCACAAAGAAATCATAGATTCCATAAGAATATCTTCAGCTTCTGCCCAGCTTCTGATGTAGGAATAGGCAAAGGCAAGAAACTTTTCCTGATTCTCTCGAAAGAAACGAGAAAATAAATCCATAGTATGTAGGTTTCCGGCTAAAGGCATTTTTAAATATTCTCTCTCTTATTTAAGGTTTATATGGTAAAGTAACATAATCTTTTTGGAATACGCAAAAGTCTTAAAAGTTTTTTCTTCCTTTTTTACAAAAAGAAAGCCCGGCGGGTTTCCGTCGGGCTTTATATACTGAATAATAAGGTGTTTCTTATTTCTTTTCAGGTCTTTCTTGTCTTTCCGGTCTCGGAAGCAATACTTTGCGGGAAAGTTTGAACTTACCGGTTTTCGGATCAATATCAAGCAGTTTCACTTCGATTTCATCACCTTCCTTGATACCGGCCTCTTCTACTGTTTCCAGACGTTTCCAGTCGATTTCAGAGATGTGCAACAAACCGTCTTTACCCGGCAGGAACTCAACAAAAGCACCATAAGGCATTACAGAACGTACTTTACCTTTGTATACTTCACCAACTTCCGGTACGGCAACGATGCCCTTGATAAGACGCATAGCGTCATCAATGCTCTTCTTGTTAGTTCCGGAGATTTCTATTCTTCCGATGTTGTCTACTTCTTCGATAGTGATTGTAGCACCGGTTTCTTCCTGCATACCTTGGATGATCTTACCACCAGGGCCGATTACTGCACCGATAAACTCTTTAGGTATAGTCATCGTTTCGATGCGCGGAGCATGAGGTTTCAGTTCTTCACGTGGTTCTTGGATGGTTTCCAGAATCTTGCCAAGGATGTGCATACGTCCTTCTTTAGCCTGGTTCAAAGCGCGTTCCAGGATTTCGAATGACAGACCGTCTACCTTGATATCCATCTGAGTAGCTGTGATACCATTCTTGGTTCCTGTTACTTTGAAGTCCATGTCGCCCAGGTGGTCTTCATCACCAAGGATGTCGGACAATACAGCATATTTATCTTCGCCCGGATTCTTGATCAATCCCATAGCGATACCTGATACCGGTTGTTTGATCTTCACACCTGCATCCATCAATGCCAGTGTTCCGGCACATACGGTAGCCATAGAAGAAGAACCGTTAGATTCAAGAATATCGGATACTACGCGCACTACATACGGGTAGTCAGCAGGAATTTGCCCTTTCAGTGCACGCCAAGCTAAGTGTCCGTGACCGACTTCACGACGGCCTACGCCACGTTGTGCCTTGGCTTCTCCGGTAGAGAACGGAGGGAAGTTATAGTGCAACAGGAAACGTTCTTTGCCATGTTCCAGTACGTTGTCGATAATCTTCTCATCCAGTTTTGTACCGAGGGTAACGGTAGACAAGGATTGAGTTTCACCGCGAGTGAAGATAGCAGAGCCATGAGGGCCAGGCAGGCAGTTGATTTCACTCCAGATAGGACGGATCTCGTCAGTCTTACGTCCGTCAAGGCGTTTACCTTCGTCCAGGATGCTGCGGCGCATAGCCTCTTTTTCTACATCGTGGTAGTAACGGTCGATCAGTGCTGCTTTTTCTGCCAGCTCTTCTTCGCTGAACTGTGCTTTGAACTCTTCACGGATAGCATCGAAAGCGTCCATGCGTTCATGTTTATTTTTGTTGCCGGAAGCGGCGATGGCATAAGCCTTTGCGTAGCAAGCTTCGTGAACAGCTTTACGCAGTTCTTCATCGTTTACTTCGTGGCAATATTCGCGTTTTACGGTAGAACCAACAGCCTCTGCCAGTTCTTTCTGAGCCAAGCATTGCACTTTGATTGCTTCGTGGGCTGCTTTCATGGCGTTCAGCAAGTCAAGTTCGGAAACTTCACTCATTTCACCTTCTACCATCATGATGTTTTCGTAAGTAGCACCCACCATGAGGTCCATGTCAGCTTTTTCCAGTTGATCGAAAGTAGGGTTGATAACGAACTGTCCGTCGATGCGTGCTACGCGTACTTCGGAAATAGGTCCGTTGAAAGGAATATCTGAAACTGCGAGGGCGGCAGAAGCGGCAAGCCCTGCCAGTGCGTCCGGTATATCAATACCGTCGGCGGAATAGAGGATGATGTTTACATATACCTCTGCGTGATAATTATCGGGGAATAAGGGGCGGAGAGCACGGTCAACAAGGCGGCAGGTCAGGATTTCATAATCTGAAGCGCGTCCTTCACGCTTGGTGAAACCGCCGGGAAAACGTCCAGATGCGGAGAATTTTTCTTTGTACTCTACCTGTAACGGCATGAAATCTGTTCCGGGAACTGCGTCCTTGGCGGCACAAACAGTAGCTAAAAGCATGGTGTTGCCCATACGAAGCATTACAGAACCGTCTGCCTGTTTTGCCAGCTTTCCCGTTTCGAGCGTGATGGTTCTGCCATCAGGAAGCTCGATCGTCTTAACAATTGGGTTAATCATAAAAAATGTTTTATCTATATTTTCTTTCAAAATTCGTGCAAAGATACATATTAATTCATGTAATCAGGTGGGAATGAGATAAAAAAGTTTATAATTGACTATTTTTTTAGGTTTCCATGTGGAAGAAGCAATGAAAATGCTTTGACTAAACTTGAAAAGAACTATATTTGCACGTTCTTTCTAATAGAAATTAAGAAGCTAAATATGAAAAAGATCTGTTTTGTTGCACTTGCCGCTTTGGTTTTAAGTGCATGTAATTCTGAACCGAAATTCAAAGTTGAAGGTGAAGTTTCAGGTGCCGACGGCAAAATGCTGTACCTGGAAGCGGCTGCTTTGGAGGGCATCGTGCCCTTGGATTCTGTAAAGTTGAAGGGTGACGGTTCTTTCAGTTTCAAACAAACACGTCCGGTATCTCCGGAGTTCTACCGCCTTCGTGTGGACGACAAGGTTATCAATTTCTCTGTGGATTCTACGGAAACTATCGGACTGAAAGCGCCGTATACTGATTTTGCTACGGCTTATACGGTAGAAGGTTCGGCAAACAGCACTAAGATAAAGGAATTGACGTTGAAGCAAGTGCAGTTGCAGAATGAGGTGAATGAGTTGGTGAAGAAGATGCAGGCTCATCAGATAGGTGCCGATGTTTTTGAAGAAAAACTGGCTGCCTTGATGAAAGATTATAAGGATGAGGTGAAAACTAAATATATTTTTGCAGCTCCCAATACGGCTGCCGCTTATTTTGCTCTGTTCCAGAAACTGAATAATTACCTTATCTTCGATCCTTTGAATAGCAAGGATGATATTAAGTGCTTTGCAGCCGTTGCCACCAGTCTGAATAATTATTATCCGCATGCGGATCGCTCCAAGAATCTCTATAATATTGTGATTAAGGGAATGAAGAATACCCGTACACCGCAACAGAAAGTTCTGGAGTTGCCGGAAGAAGTTATTTCCGAAACCGGTATCATCGATATCAGCCTTCGTGATATGAAGGGGAATACCCATAAGTTGAGCGATCTGAAAGGTAAAGTAGTCTTGTTGGACTTTACTATTTACCAAAGTGCAGCTTCTGCTCCCCATAACTTCTTGCTGAATGACCTTTATACTAAATATAAAGATCAGGGACTGGTGATTTATCAGGTTTCACTGGATGCTGACGAGCATTTCTGGAAAACAACGGCTGATAATCTGCCTTGGATTTCTGTAAGAGATGCAAATGGAATTTACTCAAATGTGGCCGCTATGTACAACGTAAAGGAGGTTCCTTCTCTGTTCCTGATTAATCGGAATAGTGAGTTGAGCGCTCGTGGAGAGACTATAAAAGACCTGGACGCTGCGGTGAAAGCACTGTTGTAACTTGTTATAAATTAGAAGTTTTTATTTAAATATGTTACATAGCAGCAATTTTTGCTTGACACGCATTAATTAAAAGGCTATCTTTGCAAAAGAAAAATCGGAAGAGGGTTCCAGCATGCTGACCATGTTGGAATTCTTTTTTGTTATATAATACCATTTAGAAACTAAAAAGGAGGAAAAAAGTATGGCTTATATGTCAGAAGAAGGCTACAAGAAATTGATGGCCGAACTGAAAGAATTGGAGACGGTAGAACGTCCTAAGATTTCGGCTGCTATCGCCGAAGCACGTGACAAAGGTGACCTGTCGGAGAATGCAGAGTATGATGCCGCTAAAGAGGCACAGGGCATGCTTGAGATGAAAATCAATAAATTGAAGACGATTATAGCAGATGCCAAGATTATTGATGAGTCCAAGCTGAAAACGGATTCCGTGCAGATTTTGAACAAGGTGGAACTGAAGAACATAAAGAATGGCATGAAGATGATTTATACCATTGTTTCGGAAAGCGAAGCTAATCTGAAAGAAGGAAAGATTTCTGTTAACACTCCCATTGCACAAGGTTTGCTTGGTAAGAAAGTGGGTGATGTAGCTGAAATCAAAGTGCCGCAGGGCATGGTTAATCTTGAAGTAGTGAACATATCATTTTAAAGTAAAGGCAGGTCCGCATGCGGGCTTGCCTTAATTTATATATCATAAAAGTTATGGCAACAATATTCAGTAGAATTATCGCAGGTGAAATACCAAGCTATAAGGTGGCGGAGGATGATAAGTTCTTTGCATTTCTGGACATCAATCCGCTGGTGAAAGGGCACACGCTGGTCGTTCCCAAGCAGGAAGTGGATTATATCTTTGATCTGGATGATGAAGATCTGGCAGCAATGCATGTTTTCGCCAAGAAGGTGGCTCGTGCCATTGAGAAGGCTTTCCCTTGCAAGAAAGTAGGTGAAGCAGTGATTGGTCTGGAAGTACCTCATGCGCACATTCATCTTATTCCTATGCAGAAAGAGTCGGACATGCTGTTCTCTAATCCAAAGCTGAAACTTTCTGATGAAGAATTTAAAGCAGTTGCCGAAGCGATTCGCGCTGCATTCTAAAAATAAAACTCCTTCCTTTTATAATAAGAACGGGGGCTGAAATGGATTCAGTCCCCGTTTCCTTTATTCTGGTTTGAAAGTCTATGCTTTCAAATTCCGATATCCGGTTAGATGTAATCTTCCCCTAATTTTATTTGTGCGTCGTTTACGTATTTACGGATAGAATGTTCTTCATCCTTCTTGCAAATCAGCAATACATTGTCCGATTCAGCGATGAGATAGCCTTCCAGTCCATCAATAACGGCGAGTTTGTTTTGTGGGAGCACCACGATGTTGTCTTTACTGTTGTACATTAGAGACTCACACTTCAAAGTTACATTTCCTTCTTTGTCCTTTGGGGACAAGTCATACAGTGAACCCCATGTACCTAAATCGGACCAACCGAAATCTCCTAATGAAACATATACATTGTCTGCTTTCTCCATGATGCCGAAATCGACGGACACATTGGGGCATGCAGGGAAATTTTCGTCGATGAATGCTTTTTCGGCAGGAGTACCGTATACATCTTTACCAGGAATCAGTTTGCTTGCCAGTTCGGGAAGCAGTGCTTCCACGGCCTTGATGACAGAGTTTACATTCCACATGAAGAGGCCGGAGTTCCAATAAAATTCTCCGCTTTCTACGAAAACCTTGGCTAATTCCAGTTCAGGTTTTTCGGTAAAGGTCTTCACCTTGTAGAAATTATTTCCTGCTTGTTCGGCTATCTGAATGTAACCATAACCTGTTTCGGGACGGTTCGGTTTGATACCGAGAGTCAGCAACTTTTCTGATTGAGATACGAACGTCAAGCCTTTTTCGATGGCATCAAGGAACTCTCCTTCCTTCAGAATCAAATGATCGGATGGGGCTACCACGATATTGGCATTCGGGTTTAATGCGCGAATGTGATAAGCTGCCCATGCGATACACGGAGCAGTATTTCTGCGTGTAGGCTCCAGCAAGATTTGTTCGGGATTCAATTCAGGCAGTTGCTCCTTTACAAGATCTGCGTATAAATCGTTTGTAACGATAAGTATGTTCTCTGTGGGAATAACTTTATTGAAGCGGTCGAAGGTTTGTTGCAGTAATGACCTGCCTGTGCCAAAGAAGTCCAGAAACTGTTTAGGGAGCGTTTTTCGACTAAACGGCCAGAAGCGACTGCCGATACCTCCACCCATGATAACACAGAAATTATCCTTATTTGTTGTCATATCGTTTGTTTTAAAAGTTTCTGCTAAAGTACACTATATTTTGGAAACACGGAATGTTTGTAGAATGTTTTATGACTTTTTTCTCCTTTTTTTAGGAAAAGTATTGCAGGTTTAGAAAAAAGCCGTATCTTTGCACCGCAATTGAGAAATCAAGCATGCCCAGATGGCGGAATCGGTAGACGCGCTGGTCTCAAACACCAGTGGATTCACTTCCATCCCGGTTCGACCCCGGGTCTGGGTACTGAAGCGGAGAAAGTTGAAAAACTCTCTCCGCTTTTCTTTTCTCTTCTTGTAATGCGCTGATTTTCAAGGATCTTTCAAGGAACTTTAATTTGAACTTATCGTAAAAATCAGAAGATTTACTTATGAATATCTGTGGCGGTATCCATTATATGGAATCGTATAAAATAATTATTTCATCTTTTAAATAGAATTAGATTTCTTTCTAATTTTCTTGTTAAATGTTTGGTTGTCTCTTTTATTTTTGCGAATATTGCGTGTAAGTAATGTGCTTAAGTTCACAATTAGTTACACAGAATATATTAAGAGTTTATGGTGCTGAAGAGGTATGCAATACTTGTTATCGTACTAATATATGGTATTGCAATTGCTACAAGTAAAGAACTGACAGACCATTATGGGTTGTCTTTTCACTCTCACGAAGTAAATCAGGATGAACGCACAGGTATGATTTTAGCTTCCGAGCAGGGATTCAATTTTAGACACGGTTTTTCTTTTAACTTTGAACTCTCACTTCAGAAAGCTAATCTTACTTATGGTTATGTGTGTCGTATTGTCTCTAATGATGTGGAAACATTGGATTTGGTAGCCAATCTGAATATTGCCAAGATGAATTTTATATTATGTGGTTCTGATGGGATTATTTCAAATCAGGAGTTGCAAGGGGAAGATATCGTTCTTGGAGATACTTGGATGAATATTAATATTTCTTTTTTTCCCCAGGAAATAATATGCAGTGTGGGCAACGAGACTGTGCATATGCCTCATGGTTTCCAAAACATGGATCATATTAAGATTTTTATGGGCTGTAATGAGCATCCGGCCTTTGTTACAACTGATGTACCTCCTATGAGTATTCGTAATTTGAAGTTATTTGATAATAAAAAGGAACCGGTTGCCCGGTGGACTTTGGATAAACATAGAAAGGATCACGTATATGACGAAATTGATAATATAAAAGCACAAGTATCAAATGGTATATGGAATATTGAGGAATATGTAAGCTGGGAAAAGAAAATAGAAATATCTGTTAATGAGAGGAATCCGCAAATTGCAACGGATACTGAACATGGCCGTATATTTGTGGCTACTTCGGACTCTTTATATATTTATCATACTGAAAACAATGAACTGCAGTGTGTAAAAACGCAAGGGGGAGCGCCCTTTGCGAGTGGAGGCAGTCAGACTATTTATGATCCTGTGATGGATCGGCTCGTGTCCTATAGTGTACTTTTTCCTCAGTTGATAACTTATGATCTGGAGGGGAATTCATGGTCTTCTTATCCTGGTGTTGAAGGGCTTGCTCCTATACAACACCATAATCGATTTATAGACTCTGAAACGAATACGCTGGTTGTTTTTGGGGGATATGGTAATCATGCATTTAAAGCTAATTTAGCTTGTCATTCTTTGTCGGGTGGAGATTGGAATATTCATTCTCTGGCACCTGAAGTTGCTCCTCGTTTTCTGAGTGCAGCTGGTTATCTGGGAAATGGAAAGTTTCTTGTTATGGGAGGATTTGGAAGTTTGTCAGGTAAGCAGGAAGAATCTCCCAGAAATTTTGATGATTTGTATGAGGTTGATTATAAAACGGGAAAGGTCAGAAAACTTGCGGATATTACTTTAGAGAAAGAACATCGTACTTTGGGAAATTCTCTGGTTATTGATAAAGAAAGTGGGAAAATATACGCACTAACTTTTTGTAAGGAGAGATTTGATTCGGATATCAGGTTGCTTTCTTTGGATATGAATACATTTCAGCAGGATATTTTAGGCGAGCCGATTCCATACCGGTTTCTGGATACGGAGTCATTCGCTGATCTTTTTTTATATCCGAAACAACAAAAGTTGTATGCGGTAGTTCTGAATGCAGGAATAAATCAGCAATATAAAATAAATATCTATTCATTACGCTATCCTCCTTTGAAGATTTCAGAGATTATGCAAAAGGAGGTGTTGTCTGATAACCACTTTCTTTTTGGGGTATCATTGATTTTACTGGTTAGTGTAATAGGGGCAATAGGCATGTGGGGCTATAAGAAGAAGCGAAAAGTTGTAGATGTGCAAGTATCGGCAGATTCTTCTTCGGTAAATTCAGTAGTAGAGGAAATACCTGAAATTATAAAAGAAAAACCTATCTCATGTATTCGTTTGTTGGGAGGCTTTCAGGTTTTCAATCGCACAGGAGAAGATATAACAGGTAGCTTCAGTCTGATAACCAGACAACTTTTTGTTTTCTTACTATTGCATTCCATAAAAGATGGCAAGGGTACGACTTCACAGAAAATAGATGAGGTCTTTTGGTTTGGAATGGACAAAGCGAGCGCTACAAATAATAGAAGTGTAAATATCCGGAAGCTGAGGCTTATTCTTAAGGAAATAGGGGATATCACTCTTGTTAATGAAAATAGCTACTGGCATTTGGATATAGGAAAAGAAATCACATGTGATTATTATGATGCAATAAATACTATAAACTACATAAAAAAGGAGAAAGGTTTTAGTTTGGTGATGCTGGAACGTTTACTTAATATTGTTTCCAGCGGTTCTTTGCTTCCCAATATGAATGTAGAATGGGCGGATGCATATAAAGCTGATTTTTCTGATAATCTGATTGATTTGCTGACTACTATGTTGAGTTTGAAAGATACAGAGAATGATCAGAAATTACTTCTATGTATAGCAGATGCTATTTTATTGCACGATACTACTAATGAGGAAGCAATTAAAGTGAAATGCCGTATTTTATATCAGCAAGGACAAAAGGGACTTTCAAAACAAGCTTTTGAAAGATTCAGTGTGGCTTATATGAATATGTTAAATGAAAAACCGGCTTTTGAATATCAGGATATCATTCATTAAACTTGAAGTTTATTTACGATAGGTGATCTATCAGAATATATAGAATATGGAGACTTATTCCTCATATTTTGTATGAATGCTGATTGACTTGCTTTATAGCAGTGATAATTAATGAAAGAAAATAATATTTTTTTTCTCATTGATTATCACTGTTTTAGTAATGAATGATACTCGCAAAAAGATTTGATTAATATCCTGTTAATATAGAATTAATCCCCTTTCCGTAATTTCGAAAACAAAAACGGGATGAGTGCACGCATCCCTTTTATTCATTAACTTTAAATATTTAATTTATGAAACACAGCTTTGCGAAAATAGACACATATTACCTGAGTTATGTATGGTATCTTGAAAACATACTGAAACATTAAATACTAAAATACATGGAGAACAAAAACTTTAAAACAGTACAAAAAAGCAGCTTATATCCACTGACTTTTATTTGTATCTGCATATTTCTTATTGCAGGTGCCTATGTGGAAATGTATGCCGGTACATCTGGGATTCAGCAACAGAATAAAAGAACTGTAACCGGACTTGTCACTGATAGTTATGGTGAGGTGATGCCGGGAGTTACTATCAGCATTAGAGGAACTTCTCAGGGAGTAATAACTAATCCTGACGGTGAGTATTCTATTACAGTGCCTTCGGACACATGTACACTGCGATTTAGTTTTATTGGATATAAAACCGAAGAGGTGGTAGTTGGTAAGCGTCGGATAATTCCGGTTACTCTTTCGGAAGATGTAGAAGGATTGGATGAAGTCGTTATTGTTGGATTTGGAAAACAGAAGAAAGTCGATGTTATCGGTTCTGTCGTATCTCTGAATATGGGAGAATTGAAGAAAGTTTCTTCAAGCAACATAACAACTATGATGGCTGGAAATATAGCCGGTATGATTTCTTATCAACGGAGTGGAGAGCCTGGTGCCGATAATGCAGATTTCTTTATTCGAGGTGTGACCACTTTCGGATATAAAAAAGATCCACTGATATTAGTGGATGGCATTGAAGTGACTGCTACGGACTTAGCTCGTCTGCAACCGGATGATATTGCAAATTTCTCAATAATGAAAGATGCTACTTCCACTGCCGTATATGGTGCCCGTGGTGCAAATGGTGTAATTGCCGTGACGACAAAAGAAGGTACTGAAGGGAAGTTAAATATTTCTGCTCGTGTAGAAACTGCAATAACACAGTCTACCCGAAATGTAGAGTTGGCAGACCCAATTACTTATATGAGATTAGGCAATGAGGCTGTATTGACGCGCAGGCCTGATGGAGCAACTCCTTATTCACAATCTAAGATAGACAATACGATTGCGGGTACAAATAAATACGTATATCCGGCTACGGATTGGTACAATGAGATGTTTAAGGATAATGCCTCTGTGTATCGAGTGAATTTGAATGCTAATGGAGGTGGAAAAGTTGCTCGTTATTATCTCGCTGCGTCTTTCGTACAAGATAATGGAAATTTGAAAGTGGATAAACGTAATAATTTTAATAATAATATAAGATTGCGTACTTATTCATTCCGTAGTAACCTGAATTTTAATCTTACGAAAACAACAAAGGCGGCTTTACGTATCAATGCTACATTTGATGATTATACTGGACCAATAAATGGTGGAACAGAGGTCTATAATCAGGTAATGCATGCTAATCCTGTACTTTTTCCACCCTATTATGAACCGGATGATGCGAATATAGCAACCAGTCACATTTTATTTGGAAATGCAGGAGAAGGAAGTCCTACTTATATCAATCCGTATGCAGAAATGGTAAAAGGATATAAGGATTATTCAAAAAGCAAAATAGATGCTCAGTTTGAGTTGGAACAAGATCTTTCTTTTCTGACAGAGGGGTTGTCTGTTAGGGGATTATTCAACACATCTCGTTATTCATTTTTTGATGTATCACGCTTCTTTAATCCTTTCTATTACAAGATAGATTCTTATAATAAATCAACGAATAAATATCGATTACAGTCGCTAAATGAGACCTCCGGTACCGAATATTTGGGTTATAGTGAAGGACAGAAAGATGTGATTTCTTCAGTGTATGTAGAGATTATGGCTAACTATAATCGCACTTTTAAGAAAGATCATACGGTTAGTGGTATGCTTGTGTATACGATGCGCAATTCATTGACCGGTAATGCAGGTGATTTGCAATTATCTTTGCCACATAGAAACTTGGGTTTATCAGGTCGTGGTACTTATTCGTACAAGAGCAGGTATTTTGCAGAATTTAATTTTGGATATAATGGGAGTGAACGTTTCCATAAGAGTCGCCGTTTTGGCTTTTTCCCTTCAGCAGGTCTTGCTTGGACACTCTCCAATGAAAGTTTCTGGAAGGTGCCTTTTATTTCTAAATTGAAGTTGAGAGGTACATATGGCTTGGTTGGTAACGATGCTATTGGTAGTGATTATGATCGCTTCTTCTATCTGTCTAATGTAAATATGAATAGTGCGGATAGGGGAGCTCAATTTGGTATTCCTGGAAGCTATTATTATCGTGATGGAGTTCTTGTTACTCGTAATGCCAACGAAGATATCACTTGGGAAATAGCTTATAAAACTAATATTGGTTTCGAATTAGGATTGTTTGATGATGCGTTTGTGATGGAAGCTGATTATTTCCGCGAGCATCGTACGAATATTCTTATGGACCGCACTTCCATTCCCACTACTATGGGATTGACTGCTACTGAACGCGCGAATGTTGGTGAAGCACGTTCGCAGGGAGTAGATGGGTCAATTGTGTATAATACTACGTTTGGAAAGTCTGTTTGGCTGAAAGCACGTGCTAACTTCACTTTTGCCACCAGTGAGTTTTTAGTATATGAAGAGCCTAATTATGCAGATTCTTATAGAAAACATGTGGGACATCCATTATCACAACAATGGGGACTGATTGCTGAACGGCTGTTTATAGACGATGCAGATGTGGCAAACTCTCCAGTTCAGTCTTTTGGTGAATATAAGGCTGGAGATATAAAATATCGTGATGTCAACAGAGATGGCAAAATAACGGAAGAAGATATGGTTCCTATTGGCTATCCCACCGATCCAGAGATTATTTATGGTTTTGGAGTTTCGAGCGGTTATAAGAATTTTGATTTTTCCTGTTTCTTTCAGGGATCTGCACGTTCCAGTTTCTGGATTGATGCAGAAAATACTTCGCCTTTCAATAATGAAACTCAACTTTTGAAGGCGTATGCAGATAGTCATTGGTCAGAAGATAATCGTGACTTGTATGCATTGTGGCCCCGTCTTAGTCCTACTGTAAATAAGAACAATTCGCAGATGAGTACATGGTTTATGCGTAATGGTAACTTTCTGAGACTTAAATCAGTTGAAGTAGGATATACTTTACCAGCTTCCCTATTGAAGAAAATGAGGCTTAGTAATGCTCGCATATATGTGAATGGAACGAACCTGCTATGTTTTAGTAAATTTAAGCTTTGGGATGTGGAAATGGGTGGAAATGGCTTAGGTTATCCTATTCAGAAGTCTTATAATTTGGGTCTCACAGTATCATTTTAATTGTAAATATTATGAAGAAATATAGAATTATATTAGCTGTATTGGCATTGGCTTTTAGCGCTTCTTGTACTGATTATCTGGAAGTTGTTCCAGATAATATAGCAACTATAGACAATGCTTTTACAAGTCGGAATACGGCAGAAAAATTTCTTTTTACTTGCTATTCCTATATGCCCTCTCATGCCAGTGTGTATGAACAGGCTTTTACTATAGCAGATGAATTTATGGTTCCTTACCCTCAAGCTACTAATACCTTTTATAATGATCCTTATGAAATAATAGGTAGAGGAAATCAGAATGTGGTTGATCCTTCTCTAAATTATTGGGATGGAGCCAAAGGAGGGAAAGCTATGTTTCAGGCTTTGCGTGATTGCAATATTTTTCTTGAGAAAGTAGATAATGTACCAGCTTTAGATGTGTCTGAAAAGAAGAGATGGATTGCAGAAGTAAAGTTTCTTAAAGCATATTATCATTATTGGTTACTGCGCATGTATGGTCCCATTCCTTTGATAAAAGTTAATTTGCCAGTTTCAGCTTCTGTTGAGGAAGTGCAAGTGAAAAGACAACCAGTGGATGACTGTTTTGATTATATTGTGAGTCTTCTTGATGAGGCATGTGCGGATCTGCCGGTTAAGCTTCCTAAATTGACTACTGAAATGGGACGTGCAACTCAGCCTATTGCACTTTCTGTTAAAGCAAAAGTATTGGTAGAAGCTGCCAGTCCATTATTTAATGGAAATGAAGATTATTTGAACTTTAAAGATAATGATGGGATTCCTTATTTTAATCCTACGAAAGATTTGGCAAAATGGGAAAAGGCTGCTACTGCTTGTAAAACAGCTATTGCAATGTGCGATTCGGCGGGTTTTAAACTCTACAAATATTCTCCGAACTCAAATGATCGGATTAATGATGAACTGACTGTTCAGATGAGTATTCGTAACAGTGTGGCAGAGAATAATTTTAATTTGAATAAAGAAGTTATCTGGGCAAATACAAATAATTTATCTGGTCATATTCAGATGCTTAGTACACCAACGCTGGATGCAAAGTTTACTTCTAATGAAGGTCATAGGCTTGTACTTGCTCCGCCTCTGAATGTTGCAGAAATGTTTTATAGTTCTCATGGAGTACCCATTGAAGAGGATGAAGAATGGGTAAGTATGGGTAAGTATACCAATAGGTATAGATTAAAAACAGCGACTTCTGAATATAAATATAATATTAAAGAAGGTGAGCAAACTGCTACGCTTAATTTTGATAGGGAAGTTCGGTTTTATGCAAATCTTTCGTTTGACAGAAATTTGTGGTATGGCATTGGAAAATATGATATGGAAGACCAATGGGTGATCCGTGCTAGGGTAGGTGAACCTGCCGGGAAGAGAGGAATGTCGCTTTATTCTGCTACTGGATATTTTTGTAAAAAACTGGCTAATTATCAGAATAATCTTCTGGAGGGAAATGCTGCCGGGTATATCATTGTAGATTATCCATGGCCAGTAATAAGATTGGCAGATTTGTACTTACTTTACTCTGAAACTTTGAATGAAGCGTATGGTCCTTCTTCTGAAGTTTATAAGTGGATTGATCTTGTACGTGAACGTGCTGGCTTGGAAGATGTACAAAATTCATGGAAGAAATATGCGATTCCTTCCCGTAAATCTAAACCTGATACTCAGGATGGTTTACGCGAGATCATACAAAGGGAAAGATTGATTGAATTAGCAAATGAAGGTCATCGGTATTGGGAAATTCGTCGTTGGAAAAAGGCTAAGGAAATGTGGCATAACCGTCCTATATTGGGATGGGATATTGAACAGTCGGAGGCGGAACCCTATTATCGTGTGAAGACCATATTTACTCCACAGTTCACAACTAAAAACTATTTCTGGCCAATAAAGGAATATGATTTGTCTGTTAATCCGAATTTAGATCAGAATCCTGGTTGGTAAAAGTTTATTAAAAACTATTTAATACTTGAACATCGTATGAAAATATATAAGTATATAATATGGATAGCTGTAATCTGCACCTCTTTGTTTGCAGCATGCAGTGACGAAGAGCGTGGCCCGGTGGTTTCAGACTCCACAATACCGGGTAATGTGTCTAATGTACAGGTTGAGCGTTTGCCCGGAGCGATTAAACTGAAATATGATTTGCCTAATGACCAGGCATTGGCTTATGTGAAGGCAGAATGTGTGATGAATGGTATAAAACGCGAAGTCAAGGCCTCTGCATATAATAATAATCTGATAATACAGGGCTTTCCGGATACTTGTTCTTATCAGATAAATTTGTATTCAGTGAATCGCAGTGAAGTAGTTAATCCTTCACCTGTGACCTTGAGTGCCAAACCTTTGAACCCACCTTTCCAAGATGTATATAAAACCTTGTCTTTGATGAAAGATTTTGGAGGTGCAACGGTGACATTTGAGAATCCAATGGAAGCAGATTTGGCAATCACTCTAATGTATATTGATTCTTTGGGATATTGGTCGTCGGGGGAAACTCTCTATACAAAGCGGTTGGAAGGTTCCGTATCTATACGTAATATGGATACTATTCCTACAACGTTCGGGGTGTATATTCGAGATCGTTGGAATAACATGACGGACACGCTTGTTAGTGAATTAACTCCGATGTATGAACATGAGTTTGATAAGACTCTTTTCAGACAATATAACTTGCCTACAGATGAACCATCTGCTTATGGGTGGACGGTTCCTATGTTGTGGGATGGAAGTACGGCTGATGGAAGTGGATTCCACACAGATGGAACAACGTGGCCGCAATGGATAACGATTGACTTGGGAGCTGAAAAAATCAAACTGAGTCGATTTAGATATTGGCAACGTCAAACATGGGGATATGGATTTGCGGATAGAAATGTGAAGAAGATGGAGATATGGGGCAGTACAGCGCCTAATCCAGATGGATCATGGGATGATTCCTGGGTATATCTGACCACTGCGACTTCTGTTAAGCCTTCCGGACTTCCTTTAGGTGAACTATCTTCAGAAGATACTCAATTATTGAATGATGGTGAAGAGTTTTCTTTTCCATTAGAAGTACCGGCTATCCGTTACCTGAGATTGAAAGTGATGGAAACGTGGAGTGGGGCAAGAGGATCATGGTATCTTATGGAATTGTCTTTCTGGGGAGCTGAAGAAGAATAGAGTAATTATAAAATGTTGAAAATATGAAAAAGAATATATTCGGATTTTTATTTGTCATCTTTTTCTGCGGCATATGCATAAGTTGCGTAGATTCTGATGATTACAAAAAATATCTGGCGGGTGGAGAGATTATATACCCTCAAAAGGCTGATTCAGTAAGAATTCTTCCTGGTAGAGAAAGGGTGCAGGTTGAATGGCTTATGGTCGATCCTAGGGTAACTTCCTGTGATATCTATTATGAACAAGGTGGGATTGAGAAGCTTTTCAATTTGCCTATTGACCTAACTTCGCATGATAGGGATACTATTAGAGTTATTATAGATGATCTGGAAGAAACAAGCTATCGATTTAAGCTTATAACTCACGATGACTATGGAAATTCATCTATAACTGTTGAGGCGGAAGGATCAGCCTATGGAAAGAATTATGAAAGTTCTCTTTTTAACAGGGTTATCCGGACAAAAACGGTGACACCGGAAGGCCTTTTAATAAATTGGTATGAATCTGAACAAATGGAAGTGGGAGTTGACTTAGAGTATACAGATTCCAAAGGTAGTATAAAAAAAGTGTTCATGCCTGATTCTATAAATCAGATTCTTTTGGATGACTGTGATGTTGCAACTCCTTTTACTTATGTGACGAGATATAAGCCTGTCAAAGAAGCGATAGATGAATTTTATGCAGCAAAGGAGCAAGGGATTGTTGAGTTCCCCTCGGAATTAACCAATGCCCAAGCACCGTTTGAGATTACGGATCAAGGTTGGTGGAATGACCGTTTTGGAGTTGCTAAGGGATGGAATACTAATGAAGCAGGAAGGGTGAATGGAAATGTTGACCGGAATTTCAATAATGCAATGACTATTTGGTCATGGCCTGACTATAGTCCGGTACAAGGCTTGTATAATGCGAAAATTTACCAGATACTTTCCTTGAATCCCGGAATTTATACTTTTGAAGCAACGGTTGGAAGGCTTTCTGCTTCAATTAATAAAGAATACGTGGTAGTATCTAAGGGAATAGAGGTAAATAATATCGAAGATGTTGAACGCTTCGCTCTTTCCTATCAGGAAGTGGTTCCTGGTATTCCCGAAGGTACTGTTCTACAATGTGAATTTGAACTGAAGGAAACAAGTATTGTGTCGGTAGGGCTTGTTGCCAACATAGAACCTTCTCAAGAAACCCAATATAATAAGTTTGAATTGAAAAAGAATTAGGTTTTCAAGGTAAAACAGCCGGAAATAGAGTGCTTTTATTGGGTATATCCACTTCTTGTTTCCGGCTGATTGTAAAATGAAAAATAATAAATGATGAATTTTATAAAATATATTTGTCTAATGCTACTTCTGTGGGGAGTTAATTTGTCTTCATTTTCTCATCCCACTAATTTACGTTGTGAGTATTTATCTGACCCTTTAGGGATTGATACCCCGTTTCCCCGGTTAACTTGGTTGTTGGATGATACTGAGTATGGAGCAAAGCAGCTTGCATATCGTATTTTAATATCTACGGAGCAAGAAAAATTGAAATCCGGACAGATTGATATTTGGGATACAGGCAGAGTACCTTCGGAAGATATGCTGATTGTGTATAATGGGAAGGCTTTGAAACCTTTTACCAAATATTATTGGCAGGTTTATGTATGGGATAAGAATAATAAAGAACTTCATTCTGATGTGGCAACTTTTGAGACTGGGATGATGAGTCTTGGAAATTGGAAAGGCGCGTGGATTAGTGATGGACATGGACTCGATGGACATAGTAAACATGTGAAACAAGCTCCTTATTTTCGCAAAGTTTTCAATCTATCTAAGCCTGTGGATGAGGCGCGTGCTTATATAGCTGTGGCTGGATTATATGAATTATATATCAATGGAAAGAAAGTCAGTGATCACCGGCTTGATCCAATGTTTACCCGCTTTGACAGGCGTAATTTATATGTTACCTATGACGTGACTTCTTATTTGCAAAGTGGGGATAACGCTATTGGGGTAGTTTTAGGTAATGGATGGTATAACCACCAATCAATGGCTGTGTGGTTTTTTGATCGGGCGCCTTGGCGGGACAGACCGGCTTTCTGTATGGATATGCGCATTACTTATGCTGATGGATCAAAAGAGACAATTAGTACAGGAAAAGATTGGAAGACTTCTTTTGGACCTATTGTTTTCAATAGTATATATACAGCGGAGCATTACGATGCACGCTATGAACAGCCAGGATGGAATACCATTCATTTTTCCGATAGCAAATGGAAAAATGTACTTTTTCGGGATGCACCTTCACAAAATATTGTTTCACAGCAGTTGCATCCTATCCGTAATGTTGAACGGATAGTTCCTAAGCGGGTCACTAAAATTAATGATATGACTTATCTGTTTGATTTTGGAAAGAATATTGCCGGTGTAACAGAATTGAAGATAGAGGGACAGAAAGGAATGGAGATCCGTGTGAAGCATGGCGAAATGCTTGGCGAAGATGGTAGGTTGGATATGAGGCAAATAGAAGCTCACTATCGTCCTAAAGATGATAAAGATCCGTTTCAAACGGATATTTATACATTGAAGGGAGATGAAGTGGAAACATTTATGCCTTTGTTCAATTACAAGGGATTTCAGTATGCGGAGGTTACTGCCGATAGGCCAATTACTTTGACAGTCGATAACCTGACGGCTTGGTTTATGCACAATGATGTACCTGTAACTGGACATATTGAAACATCAAATCCTTTGATTAATAAAATTTGGGAAGCTACAAATACAGCTTACTTATCCAATTTATTTGGATATGCAACTGACTGTCCTCAGCGAGAGAAAAATGGTTGGACGAATGATGCTAATATTGCAATAGAAACTGGATTATTTAATTTCGATGGCATTACCGTTTATGAAAAATGGTTGGCTGATCATCGGGATGCTCAGCAGCCGAATGGGGTGTTACCTTGTATTATTCCTGACAGTGGCTGGGGATTTGAGTGGGCAAATGGGCTGGATTGTACTTCTACAATAGCCATTATTCCGTGGAATATATATATGTTTTATGGAGACAGCCGGTTACTTGCTGATTGTTATGAAAGTATTAAACGATATGTAGATCATGTGACAGATATTACTCCATCAGGACTAACTTCTTGGGGATTAGGTGACTGGGCAGTTTATAAATCAAAGATTCCTACAGAATTTGTTGCATCTGTTTATTATTATATTGATGCTGTAATTTTATCTAAAGCTGCAGCTTTGTTAGGTAAGATTGAGGATGAGAAAAAATATGTGGCATTAAGTAATAAAATAAAGGAAGCATTTAATGAACGATATTTAAACAGAGCAAATGGACTATATGGTGAAGGAAGACAAGCTGAACAGGCTATGCCTCTGTATTGGGGATTGATTCCGGAAGAACTGAAAAGTAAAGCAGCGGCTCATTTGGCTGAAAGAGTAATAAAGGATGGTAAACATATTGATGTTGGAATCTTTGGTGCTAAGGCTCTTTTGAATGCATTAAGTGATAATGGATATGCGGATTTAGCTTATGAAGTTGCTAGTCAGAAAACTTTTCCTTCTTGGGGATGGTGGATTGAAAATGGAGCTACTACTTTGTATGAAAACTGGAATCTGAAAGAGGATATGTCACGAAATCATATTATGTTTGGTGAAATCAGTGCCTGGTTTTACAAAGCATTAGGCGGGATTAAACCGGACCCCGTTTTGCCGGGTTATAAGAATATTTTGCTTCAGCCTTGTTTTATTTCCGGCTTGTCTCATGCTTCTGCTTCTTATCAATCACGTTATGGTACAATTGTCTCAAAATGGAAAAGGGATAAACAAAGAATTCATTATCAGGCTATAGTACCTGCTAATACAACTGCGGCTTTGTCTTTACCAACTGGTTTTAAAATACGTAAGGTCATATTGGGTTCTGGAGAAACTACAGTTGAACTGTTGAAAAAAGCGGATAATGTTTATTATCTACCTTCAGGATGCTATAGTATGGAATTTGTGAAGAAGTAATTGATATTTTAATCTATTAATACCATTGGATAAATGAAGAGAATTTATATTTCTACTCTGTTGATGTTGTTTGTAGTAACAGCTTTTGCTAAAGTGAAGCTGCCAAATACTATTTCTGACAACATGATGATTCAGAGGGATAAACCGGTATCGGTTTGGGGATGGGCTGATTCCGGAGAGCGCGTAACAGTCTCCTTGAATGGACAAACAATGAAAACTAAAGCCGGAAAAGATAAAATATGGGAGGTGCAATTACCGGCAATGCCATATGGGGGGCCCTATGAAATGACTGTTCAAGGTAACACTAATACTATCGTATTGAAAAACATTTTAATTGGAGATATATGGGTTTGTGGAGGACAATCTAATATGGAATGGCTTATGCAGGATGTCAGAAATGCAGATTATGAAATCAAAAATGCCAACTGTCCGACAATAAGACTTTTGCATATTAATCGTGCTATGTCCAATAAGCCGGAGCTTGATGTGGATACATCTGGTTGGATGGAATGTACTTCGCAGACAGTGCCTCGTTTTACTGCTGTAGGATATTTCTTTGCCCGTGAATTGCAAAAAGAGATAGATGTGCCTATTGGCTTGATTAGTAGTTCATGGGGAGGTACTGTTGTAGAAACATGGACAAGTATGGAAGAGATGGGGAAAATCCCCGGTTATGCAGAAAGGGTAAAAATGATGTGTGATCCCGGTTTTTTTCATAAGTTTGAGAAGAAAGATCAACCGGATATTTATCAGGTTTTAGAATCGGATAAAGGATTATCTGAAAAATGGTATCTGCCTGAAACGAATATAACTAAATGGAAGGAAACACATCTTCCGGGTATGTGGGGCGGAATGAGAATTTATGGCGATGGAGTGATCTGGTTTCGTAAAGAATTTGATTTAACGGCTGAACAGGCCAAAGAGCCGATAGTCATATCCCTTGGTGCTATTGACGATTGGGATGTTACTTATCTTAATGGGCAAGAAATCGGTAAGATGGATTCTTATAATACCCCTCGTGAATATATAGTTTCTCCTGAACGGTTAAAAGTTGGTAGAAATGTTTTAGTCGTAAAAGCTGTCAATCATACGGGTGATGGAGGTTTCACCGGTGAAATGAAGCAAATGTATTGCCTGACTGCCAATGAGCGTATTCCTCTTGCCGGTGACTGGAAATATAGGGTCTCGCAGATTATTGAAACTACAGAGACCTTAGGACCTAACAGTTATCCTTCATTACTATACAATGCCATGCTGGCACCTCTTACCAAATTCCCTATAAAGGGAACCATATGGTATCAGGGGGAATCAAATTCGGGTGATGCTTATCGTTATCGTTCTTTATTTCCAAATATGATCAGGGATTGGCGTAAGCAGTGGAAATATGCTGAGATGCCTTTTTACTGGGTACAACTAGCTAACTTTATGAAACCGGCAGAAGAACCGGGGCAGAGCGATTGGGCAGAATTACGCGAATCGCAACATCTTACTTTGGAATTGCCATATACAGGTGAAGCTTTGGCTATTGACATAGGTGAAACTGAAGATATTCATCCTCGTAATAAACAGGATGTCGGCCATAGATTGGCCCTCAATGCTTTGGCCAAAACTTACGGTAAAGAGGTAGAATTTTCAGGACCTGAATATCAAAGTATGAAAATAGATGGGAATAGAATAATTCTCACTTTTAACCATATAGCACAGGGACTGGTTGCAAAAGATAAGTATGGATATCTAAAGGGATTTACTATAGCTGGAGCTGATCAGAAATTTGTGTATGCTCAGGCTGCTATAAAAGGAAATACAATCGTAGTAAGCAGTGATGAAATCGAAAATCCTGTAGCTGTTCGTTATGCATGGGCTGATAATCCGATTGACGCTAATTTGTATAATAGTGTTGGACTTCCTGCTTCTCCATTCCGTACGGATACTTGGAAAGTAAGAACACAATATTAATTAAAATCCGTTAGCCATGAAAAACAACAAAACAATATATGTCTTAAGTGCTTTGTTTTTAATGAGTTTAGGTGGAAATACCTTATGCCAAGCTCAGAATAATAATGATGATGACTATTTCTTATGGGGAATAGATAAGGGAGAAGAATGGATAGATGCTATCCGGATAATTGAACCTGCATGCCGTAGTAATATCAAAGGGGTGGTTAATGTAAAATTTATAGCTCCTGGAATGTTTCATGCAGAAGCTTATTGTTGGGGAGTGCCGGATCAAGCTAATCCAAGTCATTGGGGACATGATGTGAACTTGACTCCGAAAGGAATAAAATTGGGAAAAGATGGTTCAGGAAGTTTTAAATTTGATGCGGAAAAATTTCCTGCGGGTCCAATGACCGTACGTATTTGCGCCAGTGATGGCAAAGGACAAAAGGATGAGTTTGAACTGCAATTGTATAATAAGGGAGGAGTGAAATGGAAGCAGGGCATTCCACTTAATAATCCTCCTGGTGCCAAAGGTCTGAAACTTGTATTTGCAGATGATTTTGATGGAGCCATGTCTATTTCCAATGATGGACGGAATGCACGTTATTGCGCACATAAACCTCGATTTGGCGATTTTGGCAGTTGGGCTTTTGCTGATGTAGATGGAGAAGATAATCCTTTTGAACAGTATGATGGATATCTAAGAATAAAGGCTCGCAAACAGGAAGGGAAAAAGGGCAGTACAGGACTCATTGCTTCCGTTAATATGGATGGTGAGGGCTTTTGGGCAAAGGTTCCATTTTATATGGAGTGTCGTTTTATTGCTCAGTCGGCACCAGGAACATGGCCTGCTTTCTGGACAGTGAATCAGCTTGACTGGGGAGTACCCGGAGGGGATGAACTGGATATAATAGAGGCATATGGAGGCAGAGGAAAGGGAAGACCTAACCATGAAGGATATTCTGTTTTTAGTCATTATTGGGGACAGGTGGATGAGAATGGAAAAGGGAAAAACGGAGACAGAACTCGTGTGCCAATTATGGGCTTAGGAGGGAAATCTTATTGGTCAACTACCTTCCATACCTACGCTGTTTATGCTGGTTATAAAGAAACAATCTATTATTTTGATAATATTGAGGTTTTCCGTCATCCGACTACTGACGATACCCGCAATAATCCACATATTTTTCTTGCAAATCTGGCAATAGGGGGAAATCCTTTTCCTGTAGATCTGGAACGCTATGGTAATGGCTCAGATATGTATATAGACTATATCAGAGTATATGCAGAAAAGGAATTGAAAGATTTCTCCAGTCCTCCTCCTGCTACAAAAGCGCATAAATAGTATTATTGAATCATCTTTTAAAAAGAGAATTATGGGTAAAGGTATTTTTAAAATAATAATGATAAGCTTTCTTTTATTGGGCGCTGATATGGCACAAGTCCGGTCAGCTGCTCCGACAGACTTTGAGAATACAGGGAAAATTCAATTGAATCCTGTGTTGGTTTCGACTGACATTGGCAAGAAGAATGTTGCGAAGAATCTGGGAGAAGGCAATATGCGATTGACAGGTAAACTGGTGCGCTATGGTGATAATCTGACTTTTTCAGGAGTTGCCAATGCCGGAAAAGAACTTGTTATTGATGTGACGGAACTGGGGTATTATACTTTGGAACTCACTTTAGCTGATAATGAGAATATTATTCAGACAGCTGTAGTGAATTATGCTGTAGTTCCTGAGATAATAGATGAGGAGCGTCCTTTGGATATGGGCGTTTGTGTTCATCCTCCTAAAGATAACGATTACTCTAAGACATTCAGGCTGATAAGAATGGCAGGATTTACGCGTATCCGTACGGATTTGGCATGGGAACATGTGGAGCCGGCCAAAGGAAAGTATGTTATGCCGGAACATATGTATCAGTTTGTAAGTGCTTCAGAGAAGGAAGGTATTAAACCTTTGATTGTTTTCGGTTATGCTAATGCAATTGCTTATCCGAATGGCTTTCCGACTATTCCTTTTCCTACAACTGAGGAGTCTCGGTTAGGGTGTGCCAATGCACTTGCTTATGCAGTAAAAGAAATGGGAAACCGTGTTACTGAATGGGAGTTATGGAATGAGCCCAATTATGCCGATCCGGTAAAAGACTATTTGCCATTATTAAAGGTCGTGTATCCGACTGTAAAGAAGGTTAATCCTGATATTACTTTAATTTCCGGTGGTGGTTCCGGAGCAGGTGGTGGTCCTGGAGGAGCTTTTATCATACCGGTTTTGGATGCAGGGGGAGTTGACTTTCAAGATGGATATAGCATTCATCCTTATATGGCCCCTAATACCCCTGATTTTGGATATGCAGGAACCGGGGGGCCTATTCCGGCTGTGAATATTCCAACTGTATGGCCTTATTTAAAGAAGATATCAGAAGAGAATCTACGTTCGGATAAAAAGGAATTATCGGTGTGGGTTACGGAAATCGGTTGGAACAGTACTACTAATTTAGATATAGAACAGGCGGCATATCTGGCTCGCACTTATTTGTTGTCTCGCAGACATTATATGTCTCCCGGAGTATTTTGGTATGATTTTCAGAATGATGGAGACACACCGGACAATATAGAGCATAATTTTGGTTTGCTTCGTTCGGACTTTTCGCCTAAGCCATCTTATCAGGCAGCAGCTGTTGTGGCGTCCTTATTGAAAAATTATACTTTTCAAGAGACACTCCTTGATGGAGTCAATAAAGTTCTTGCTTTTGGTCAAGATGGGGAGACTACTTTCTATACAGCCTGGACAACAAAAGCAGAGGGGACTACAATACGTGTGAAGGCTCCGACGGATGTGGATAAATTGCGATTAATAGACTGGCAAGGATGTGAAATGCCATTGACTGTTGATAATGGGTATCTTGTATTGAATCTTAGTATTTTACCTCAGTATCTGGTTGTAAAAGAAGAGGTGGTTGGGATAACATCTCCTGTTGGTAAAGCGGGAATAAAACTATATCCAAATCCTTCAACTGGCTTATTGATTGTTAATTGGGGACACGAGGGGAATCGCACTATTACGATTAATGATCTTAATGGCCGGATTTTACAGCGAAAGGTAACTTATGGTTTGGAGACTCAAATGAATATCTCGGATTTGAATGCCGGAATATATATGCTGTGTGTTAATGATGGCAAAGAACAAGTGACTTTGAAAGTAATAAAACAATAACTATTTATAGAGCGAATAAATTGAAACGGAAATTTATCATATTGATATTATATGTGGGTTGGGTGGGAATCTGTTCTGCCTAGCAAAAATTCTCTTGTATTTCGGGGCCCTTCCCAATTTTGTTGGTTTGTTAGATTAAGAGTGGGAAGATTGGAATACAGAACTTGTTCGGGTTATTTATGATGTCTTTTTACCGACTGGATGAGAAGTACAAGTCTGTTATATTAAAAATAAATATTATGAAATCAGGAATGAAGTGTATTACAACGGGATTATTTAAAATCTTTATATTGACATTGTCATGGGGAAGTCTCCAGGCTCAGGTCTTAAAGAATTTGCCTCAACTGGGAAAGGATCCGGTCAAAGAAGTGATAGAGGCAATGACTTTGGCTGAAAAAGTTAATTTGGTAGGTGGAATGGGGAGATTGGGAGATGCTCCGCAAGAGGTATCAGGTATCAGGATGTATGGGGTACCGGGAGCCGCAGCTACGACTTATCCTATTCCTCGTTTGGGAATTCCCGCAATTATACTATCCGATGGCCCGGCTGGAGTACGTATCGATCCGCATCGGCAGAACAGTGAGAAGAAATATTATGCAACAGCTTTCCCGGTTGCGACTTTGTTAGCTTCTTCATGGGATAAAGAGTTGGTGAAAGAAGTAGGAACAGCCTTTGGGAAAGAAATTCTGGAATATGGGGTTGATGTTATACTTGCACCGGGAATGAATATTCAGCGGAATCCTCTCGGAGGACGGAATTTTGAGTATTATTCGGAAGATCCATATCTGTCCGGTCATATTGCTGCTGCTATGGTCAATGGAATCCAAAGTGAGGGAGTAGGAGCTACTATCAAACATTTGGCTGTTAATAGTGAAGAGACTAATCGCTTGAGACATAGTAGTGAATTGACGGAAAGAACTTTACGGGAAATCTATTTGCGTGGTTTTGAAATAGCCATCAAAGAATCCAATCCATGGCTTGTAATGAGTTCCTATAATTTGATTAATGGAATTTTTGCTTCGGAAAGTAGTGAACTGTTAACTACTATTTTGCGGAATGAATGGGGGTATGGTAGTTGTGTTGTGAGCGATTGGGGAGCTGGACTCAATTCTGTGGAACAAATGAAAGCTGGCAATGACTTGATAATGCCGGGAAATTGGGAGCTTACGAAAGCTATTTATGATGCAGTCAATGAAGGTCGGTTGGATGAAAAAATATTGGATCGTAATATTGAACGGATTCTTTCTGTAATAGCTAAATCACCTTCTTTAAAGAAATATGCATATTCAGATCAACCACCTTTTGAGGCTAATGGAAAGATTGTGAGGAGAGCTGCGGCTGAGAGTATGGTGTTACTTAAGAATGAGAAGTCGACATTACCTTTAGATAAGAATCAGAAAATAGCATTATTCGGATGTACATCCTATGATAATATGGCTGGTGGTTTTGGTAGTGGAGGAGTACATAAGGCATATAATATTTCTTTAAACCAAGGGCTTACTTCTGCGGGGTTTGAAGTTGATTCTAAACTTGTAAAGGTCTATGATGAGTATGTGAAAGAACAAAATAAAATATGGAAGATAGATAATCCGATGGAAATATCACCTTCTATACCAGAAATGGAAGTCAGCGAATCGTGGATTAAGCTGTTAGCGAAGCAAATGGATGTAGCTGTTATCACAATTGGAAGGAATTCTGGCGAAGGATCTGACCTTTCAGAGAAAGCTTTTGGTCTTATACCTGAAGAAGCTAAACTTATAGAGAACGTTAGCAGAGAGTTTCATGCGATGAAAAAGAAAGTAATCATTGTGATGAATATTTCTAATGTAATGGAGGTAGCATCGTGGCGTAACTATGCAGATGCTATATTACTGGCATGGCAAGGGGGACAAGAAGGGGGAAATTCAATAACTGATATTTTATGTGGTGCCGTTAATCCTTCAGGAAAACTGACAGCATCTTTTCCAATGACTTATAGAGATGTCCCGTCATATAATAACTTTCCTGGAACTCCTAAGGATGCTTCTAATCCGGAATGTTCTTTATACGAAGAAGGGATTTATTTAGGATACCGTTATTACAACACATTTGGTATTAGACCGGCATATGAATTTGGATATGGACTATCATATTCTCATTTTGCTTATTCAGACCTGAAAATAAGTTCAGATATATTTCATAAAAAAATGAAGGTGCAAATTACTATTACAAATAAAGGAGAATATCCTAGTAAAGAGGTGGTGCAGCTTTATTTAAAGGCACCAGCTATCCGACTTGAGAAACCTGTAAATGAACTGAAAGGTTTTGCTAAAACAAAACTCCTGCAATCGGGGGAATCACAGGTTTTGGAGTTCGAATTAGATTCTTCTTCTTTGGCTTCTTATGATGCATCACTTTCTTCATGGATTGCAGAGAAGGGTAAGTATACTATTCAGATGGGAGCATCTTCCTTAGATATAAGAAAGAAAGCCACATTTAAACTGGTAGATGATATTCTTGTAGAAAGATGTCATACTGTCCTACCACTTAAGAGGGAAATTAAGGAATTGACACATAAATAGTAATATTGCTTTGATATACCATCTATGATGAAAAGAATTAAACTCAGTATTGCTTTTCTTTGGTGCATAATTGCTGTCTATGGGCAGGAAATTAGAGGAGATGTTTTATATAAAATCATTTCTCCCTCCGGTTTACTGTTAGACAACAAAGAAAGTTTGGAAAATGACGTCCAGGTGGTGCTTTCTGCCGACAATGGCAGTGAAGGACAACTTTGGAGGATAGTAGCATTTGATGAAAACTGTTTTCTGATTTATAGTCCTTTCTGCAATAAAAGTCTGGATATTTATAATTCTATTCCGGGAAATAATTTTCTGAAATTATGGGATTTTAATCGTAAGAATAGTAATCAGCACTGGCAAATGGCAGCGACAGAAGGTGGTTTTTATATTCGTCATAGTACTACTCAGCGATGTGTAACAGTGTGTGAGGGAGAAAATGAAGATTCACCGGTATCTGTTGTATCGAACAATCCAACTATATGGAAGCTGGAAGTTACTAATGTAGAAGTGCCTCCTGAGAATTTGCGGGGAGAATCTGAATGGGAAAATGAACGGATATTTGCAGTGAATAAAGAGAAAGGTCACGTAACATATATACCATTTTCCTCTATCGAGAGTTTGAAGGGTGATAAATCATTTGATTTTCCATGGGAAACACCAAGTTCCGATCTTTATCAGTCGTTGAATGGAATGTGGAAATTTTATTGGGTGAAGGAACCTTCCGAAAGACCTTTGGAATTTTATAAAGTGGACTATGATGTTTCTCATTGGAATGAATTACCGGTTCCGTCTAATTGGGAGATGTATGGATATGGTACTCCCATATATACTAACGTGAATTATCCATTTCGGAATTTACCTTCAGTAATCCGTCCTCAAAAAGGATTTACCAATGAAGTAGAGGTTAATCCGGTTGGATCGTATCGCAGAAATTTTGTGGTTCCTGTGGATTGGAAAGATAAAGAAATATTTCTTCATTTTGATGGAGCTTATAGTGGTATTTATATATGGGTAAATGGAGAGAAAGTGGGATACAGTCAGGGTGCTAATAATGATGCAGAGTTTAATATCACCCCCTATATACGTACCGGAGAAAATGTTTTGGCGGTTGAAGTTTATCGTTGGACAGATGGCAGTTATTTGGAAGATCAAGATATGTTTCGGTTAAGTGGCATTCACCGTGATGTGTATCTGTATGCTACTCCCCGATTACATGTTCGGGATTATCATTTATCATGTCGTTTTTTGAATGAAGAGTTAACTTCTTCTGAATTTCAGATGAAAGCTATGATCAGGAATTATGACAGGAGGAAATCTGGTAAACAAATTCTTGAAATTCAATTGTTAGATAAATTTGGAAATGTAACTACTTGTATGTCTCAAGAATTGAAACCGTTGAAACCTGGAGAAGAAGTTGTTATTGATCTGAATAGTAGCGTTGCAAATCCTCTGTTATGGAGTGCGGAGAAGCCTGATTTGTACACAGCAATTATAGCTTTGAGGAATAAAGATGGAAGAGTAACTGAAGCCATGTCCACTAAATTTGGTTTTCGCAAGGTAGAGGTACGTAATAAACGTGTTTACATAAATAATAAGCAAGTCTTTTTTAAAGGCGTAAATCGCCATGATATTCATCCCCAATATGGTAAAGCTGTTCCGTTGGAAACGATGCTTTTGGATATTGTATTAATGAAGCGGCATAATATTAATACTGTCAGAACCAGTCATTATCCTAATAGCTCTAAAATGTATGCAATGTATGATTATTATGGGTTGTATGTAATGGATGAGGCTGATATGGAAAATCATGGGAATCAAGGACTCAGTGAAAATAAAGATTGGGAACCTGCTTTTGTGGATCGTTTGGAAAGGTTAATACAGCGAGACAGAAACCATCCTTCTGTGATTTTTTGGTCTCTTGGTAATGAGGGAGGGAGTGGCGAGAATTTTTATGCAATGTATCAAAAGGCAAAAGAGTTGGATACAACCCGCCCCGTACATTATGAAGGAAATAATACCTATGCCGATATTGATTCTCATATGTATCCGGATGTTGAGAAGATGAAAGCGCATGACCGGAATAAATCGGATAGACCTTATTTTTTATGTGAATATGCACATGCGATGGGCAATGCTCCCGGAAATCTAATTGAATACTGGGATTATATTGAAAATCATTCGGAACGAATGATTGGTGGCTGCATTTGGGATTGGGTAGATCAGGGCATTAATAAATACGGTTATCCCTCGGATCATTATTTTTATGGTGGAGATTTTGGGGATAAACCCAATGATGCCGATTTTTCATGTAATGGCTTGGTTACTCCGGATCGGGGGATCACCCCAAAATTGTTAGAGACAAAAAAGGTTTACCAATATATTCATTTTATTTCCGATAATCCGGAAACCGGAGAGATAAGAATTTCTAATGGGTATGACTTTACAAATCTGAATGAATTTGATATTACTTGGGAAGTCTTGAGAGAGGGGCAGGTCGTAGAGGTAGGAGAAATAGCGTCAATGGATTTGCTTCCGGATGAGACTATACAGATAAGAATACCGTTTAAAACTCAGATAGATGCTCGATATGAATACTTTCTAAATATCTATGCTGAACGATCGAAGGCGACACTCTGGTCGGAAAAGGGGGAAAGAGTAGCTTCTGAGCAATTTGTATTGAATGTATGTCCTAATGAACAGTTGCCTCTTTTTTCAAATACATCGGAATTGGCTGTTAGTAGTGAGAGAGATTTATCAATAAAAGGTCAGAACTTTCAGGTTACATTTGATATGAAACAAGGTTCCTTGATCTCTTGGCTGTATCAGGATCGGGAGTTGATAGATAAAGGGCAAGGACTGACTTTTAATTGGTATCGCAGTGTTAGTAATGATAAGTTTACAGATCAAAACTATTATGAACCGGATCATAAGTTGTTATCTTTTTCATTTGATGTTGATAAAAAGAGAAACTGTGTTCTCGTCCATAGCCGACATGAAATTCTACTTCATACCACTAAAAAAGAGATTTCAGTTCCTTACCAAATAGATTACACGATTTATGCAGATGGAAAAATAGGAGTACAGGCTACGTTTATAAAACCCAAAGATGGAGAAATTATACGGCGGCTTGGTTTACAAATGGTTCTTCCGGAAGATATGGAATATGTACAATGGTATGGCAGGGGGCCTCATGAAAATTATATAGATAGGAAAACTTCTGCTTACATCGGAATATATCAGAACACAGTTACCGGTATGGAAGAGCATTATGTACGTTCTCAAAGTATGGGAAACAGAGAAGATGTTCGTTGGGTTACGATAACCAATGAGAAAAAGGTAGGTATAAAGGTCATTTCTTTGGATAAAATGAGTTTTAGCGCACTTCATTTCACGGATCAAACATTGTGGATGGCAACTCATGACTTTAGGTTGCCATTAGTTCGGAAGCCGGAAGTTTATCTCAATATAGATTGTATGCAACAGGGGCTTGGAAATGCTACTTGCGGTCCTATGCCTTTGGAGCAGTACATGATTCCTGAAGATGAAAAAATTAGTTATTCATTTAAAATAGAACCAGTCAAATGAAAAGAAATAGTTTTAGTTTTTTATTACCTCTTATTGGGCTTGTTGTGGTTATTTTTTCTTGTAAAAATGAAGATGATCCATTTGAATATTTACAGTATGTAAATCCTTTTATTGGTACGGCATATACCGGACACACATTTCCCAATGCAACCTGTCCTTTTGGAATGGTACAACCGGGGCCACAGACCGGAAATTTTGCCTGGGAGTATTGCAGTGGGTATAATTATGAAGATTCTCTGATGTGGGGATTTTCTCAAACACGTCTGAATGGTACGGGAATACCGGATTCCGGTGATATATTGATGATGCCTTTTGCCGGACAATGCAGAGAGAATTATAAAAGTTTTTTTGATAAGAAAACAGAAGTGGCTTATCCTGGGTATTATGCTGTAGATCTGGTCGATAATCAGGTGAAAGTAGAATTGACCTGTACTCCTCATGTAGCAATGCATCGTTACTTATTCAATGAAGAAAATCCCGGGCTATATATTGACTTTCAGAGTGGTTGTGTCAGTTCTGAACAGCAATATGACAACAGAGTTATTTATGCGGATATTAAAACACCGGATCATTATACGATTACAGGAGAAATGCAGGTTAGATACTGGGTGGAACGCCGTTTGTTTTTCGTAATCAAATTTGATAAGCCTTTTATTCCTGAAGAACGGAAGTTGGTGAAAGAGTCTCATAGGGCACCTTCGTGTGTTTATCGTTTTGAAACTAACGGAAAAAAGCAAAGTCAATTATTGGTGAAAGTGGGTATCTCTACAGTTAGTATCGAGGGAGCAGAGGAAAATCTTCGTTCAGAACTAGATCATTGGAACTTTGATCAGGTAAAGTTGGAAGCAGGAAAGAAATGGGAGAATTATTTGTCACGTGTACAGATCAAGGGAACTACTGATCAGAAAGTTAGTTTTTATACCTCTATGTATCATTTGATGATTCAACCGAATAACATAGCAGATGTTGACGGACAATATAGAAATTCTGAGGATAGTGTTTCGATTTCTCCCTTTGGCAAATACTATTCTACTTTTTCTCTTTGGGATACTTATCGGGCTGCCCATCCTCTTTATACAATCTTGACTCCGGAATTGGTGAGTGATATGGTTAATACAATGTTATTGCATGCTAATGCTCATGGATTTTTGCCGATATGGGCTCTGTGGGGAAAAGAAAACCACTGTATGATTGGTAATCATGGGATTCCTCCTGTTGTAGAGGCATGTCTGAAAGGGTTTCCAGGTATCGATCAGGAACAAGCTTATGCAGAAGTGAAAAAATCATTATTAATACCACACCATAAGTCTGAGTGGAATATCTATGATAAGTATGGATATTTTCCGTTTGATATAATATCCGAAGAATCGGTATCGAGAACTCTGGAAAATTGCTACGATGATTATTGTGCTGCACAATTGGCTGCCAAATTAGGCAAGACAGAAGACTATAATTTTTTTATTAAACGCTCCGGATATTGGAAAAATCTTTTTGATGAAGAAAACAAGTTGGTGAGAGGAAAAGATTCTGACGGTCGATGGAGAACTCCTTTTGATAGGTTCGCCTTATCACATGCTGGTACGGCAGGAGGAGACTATACTGAAGGAAATGCTTGGCAATATACCTGGCACGTACAGCATGACGTCGAAGAACTTATCAATAGGGTGGGAGGCAATGAAGCTTTCGTGACTAAACTGGATTCTTTATTTTTCCTTGATCACACAGCCGAGGTTAAAGGATTTGTTGGAGATGTAACAGGACTCATCGGACAATATTCGCAGGGAAATGAACCCAGCCACCACATTATATATTTATATCGGCTTGCTGGTAAAAAAGGATCTACAGAGGCTTTAGTGAGAGATGTCTTCGAGCGCTTTTATCAACCTTATCCGGACGGTTTATGTGGAAATGATGATTGTGGACAAATGTCTGCGTGGTATATTTTCAGTGCTATGGGCTTCTATCCTGTAAATCCTGTTAGTGGTGAATATATTTTGGGGGCGCCCCAGGTTCTGGAAATCAATATAAAATTGTCCGATGATAAGACTTTTACAGTACGGGCAGATAAGTTATCTGATAAAAATAAGTACGTAAAATCCATTAAGTTCAATGATAAAGAAGTAAATGAAAATTTTATCACTTATCAGCAGATAATGAATGGTGGAATGTTAGTTTTTGAGATGACTGATCGGGAGTAGAATTTTTTGTTAAATAATAATCTGCACTATCATGAAATTACATATAACTATAAGTTTGATATTATGCACCATATTATCTTGCTTCTCTTGTACAAAAAGCGATGTTGGTAAAACTCCGGTTGATTATGTAAATCCGTATTTGGGCAATATCAGTCATATACTGGTACCTACGTATCCGACAGTACATTTACCCAACAGTATGCTTCGGATATATCCGGAACGAGATGATTTTACATCGGATCAGATAGAAGGATTACCTGTAATTGTAACCAGTCACAGAGGCAATTCAGCTTTTAATATTAGTCCGGTGAATGGGAAGTCTCCAGTATCAGTTCCTGTGAAAAAATATACTTATGATAATGAAAGTATTACTCCTTATCGTTATTCTGTATTCCTGGATGAAGAGGATGTAAATGTTGATTACTCTTTATCTCATCAGTCCGGGATCTATAATTTGACATCTGCTAATGATGAACTGAATTATATAGTGGTGAACACCCGGAAAGGAAAACTGGAACAAGTAGACGAAAGTACGATATCGGGTTATCAATGTATTGGTGAAAGTGAAGTTAAAGTATATCTTTATTTGGAATCACAGTCTCCTGTAAAAAGTTTGGGTGCTTTGATTGATAGGACTGTGGATTATAGTAAAAACTCGGTGGAAGGTATCGATCAAGCTTTGGTTCTGGAGTTTGCAACCGGACAAATGAATCTTAGATATGGAGTCTCGTTTATCAGTACTGAACAGGCCAAACGGAATCTTAGAAGAGAGATTGATACTTATGATGTGAATGTAATAGCTGAGATTGGGAGAAGCAAATGGAATGAAGTTTTAGGTAAAATAGAAGTAAATAGCCCTGATGAAGATAATAAAATTCTTTTTTATACCTCTTTATACAGAACTTATGAGCGAATGATTAATATTTCGGAGGATGGATTTTATTATAGTGCCATGGATAATACGGTTCATGCTGATCAAGGAATTTCTTTTTATACCGATGATTGGGCGTGGGATACTTATCGTGCAACACATCCGTTGCGTGTATTGATAGAGTCTGATATGGAAATAGAAATGATCCAATCCTATATGCGTATGGCCCAACAGACTAAAGAAGGGTGGATGCCGACTTTTCCGGAGGTAACGGGAGACAGTCATCGGATGAATGGTAATCATATCGTTGCTTCTGTGTGGGATGCTTATTGTAAAGGATTATGTGGTTTTGATCTTGAAGTTGCTTATGACGCTTGCAAAAAGGCTTTGACGGAAAAATCATTGTTACCTTGGAAAAGGACGCCTAATACTGAACTGGATCTCTTCTATCGTACTAATGGATATTATCCGGCATTGCGCCACGGAGAAAAAGAATATGTGGAAGAAGTTGATTCTTGGGAAAAACGGCAATCTGTGGCAGTAACTTTAGGGACTTGTTTTGATGATTGGTGCTTGTCGCAGATTGCTAAAGAGTTAGGAAAAGATGCGGATTATTCTTATTTCTTGAAGCAGTCCTATAATTATCGGAATCTGTATAATCCTGAGACAATGTTTTTCCATCCTAAAGATATAAATGGAAATTTCATCTATCCTTTTGATTATACTTTTTCCGGGGGATTGGGAGCAAGAGAGTTTTATGATGAGAATAATGCATGGATTTATAGATGGGATGTCCCCCATAATCCGGCAGATTTAATTTCATTGATGGGAGGAGCAGATCGATTTGTCGCTAATTTGGATCAGACATTTCGTGAACCTTTAGGTAAAAGCAAGTATGCTTTTTATTCTCAGCTTCCCGATCAGACGGGTAATGTCGGACAGTTTTCTATGGCTAACGAACCGACTTTGCATATTCCTTATTTGTATAATTATGCTGGTCAACCATGGAAAACTCAGAAGAGGATACGTGAATTGCTGAGGCAGTGGTTCAGAAATGACTTGATGGGGATGCCAGGTGATGAAGATGGAGGCGGAATGTCTGCTTTTGTTGTCTTTTCTGCCATGGGCTTTTATCCGGTTACTCCAGGATTGCCTGTTTATAATATAGGAAGTCCGTTATTTGAAAATATAAAAATGAAACTGAGCAATGGGAATATCTTTGAAATTGATGTCCGGAATTTCTCAGAAAAGAATAAATATATTCAGTCTGCATCCTTGAATGGAATAGAATGGAACAAGCCATGGTTTCACCATAACGATATCATTAATGGTGCAAAACTGATTTTAGTTATGGGAGAAAAAGCTAATAGGAATTGGGGAGCATCTTTGAGAAATTCTCCTCCTTCATTAGAGAATTGAAAGATTAGATCGGGATGATTTTCACATTTCAGAATATAATAAATTAATATTATGAAAAATATTGTAGCAATATGTTACTTCTCACTTTTTGCTTTTGCGCTAACTATGCCTCTTGTTACTTATGCGAAAGCTCAAAAAGGAGGTGCTGAACAAGTTAGTTTGGCTAAAGAACAGTTAGCAGATAAGATAAAAGGTGGTTGGGCTGGTAAAACTATTGGTTGTACTTATGGAGGTCCTATAGAATTCTTATTTAATGGTACAATGATTCAGGATTATACTCCCATTCTTTGGTCAAAGGACCGGGTGAAGTGGTACTATGACAATTTTCCCGGATTATATGATGATTTGTACATGGATATCGTGTTTGTAGAAGTTTTGGAACAATTGGGCTTTGAAGCACCAGCTGATTCCTTTGCTGTGACTTTAGCTAACGCGGAATTTCCGCTATGGCATGCCAATCAGGTTGCCCGTTATAATATTCAGCAAGGTATTATGCCTCCTATGTCAGGACATTGGATCAATAATCCGCATGCTGATGATATTGACTATCAGATTGAAGCTGATTTTGCTGGATTAATGTCTCCCGGAATGCCTAATAGTGCGTCGGCATTTTCTGATAAGATAGGTCACATCTTTACTTATGGTGATGGATGGTATGGCGGAGTTTATGTAGGTGCTCTCTTTGCCATGGCTTTTGTCTCAGATGATATAGAACAAATCGTGGAAAAAGCATTGAAAACAGTTCCTGTTAAAAGTGATTTTTACCAATGTATCAAGGATGTGATAGAATGGCATAAAAAATATCCTGATGACTGGAAACAAACATGGTTTGAATGTGAAAAGAAATGGACTTCAGAAGTTGGATGTCCGGATGGGGTGTTCACACCGTTCAATATTGATGCAAAAGTTAATAGCGCCTATGTAACGATTGGTTTACTATATGGAAAAAAGGATTTTTTTCAGACAATTGATATTGCTTCGCGTTGTGGACAGGATGCTGATTGTAATGCATCGACTGCGGCAGGAGTTTTGGGTACAATGATTGGATATTCCAACATCCCTGAAATCTGGCGTGAAAGCCTTTATGAGGTAGTAAACCGTCCTTTTGCATACACGGATGTTTCTTTAAATAAATTGTGTGATTTGAGCCTAAAACATGCTCTGAAAATAATAGAGCAGGAAGGAGGTAAAATAGAGCAGGATGTAGTGATTATCCGGACACAAGATCCGGTAGCTGTACGGTATGAGAAATCCTTTGAAAACCATTTTCCTGTTGAGAAGAAAGTAATCAATACAGTGCTGAAAGATCCTATTTCATTTCAGTTTGAAGGTGTCGGATTTGTACAAAGAGGTTATGTAAGCTGCCAGGATGTGAATTATGTAGCTCAGGTAGAAATGTATTTGGATGGTAAAATGATGGAGAAGGCTTATCTTCCTGTATCCTTCAATGCACGTCGTCCCGATTTATTTCATAGATATCAATTACCGAAGGGATTTCATCAAATCAGTTTCAAATGGTTAAACCCACGTCAGGATGCAGAAGTTCATTTTGGGGAGGCTATAATCTACTCTGATGAACCGGACAAACATAAGTTGATTAAATAAATTGGTATTTTAAGTTGTATATTCGAATAATAGAACTGATATAGTATTTGTTTCGGATAGCTATGCTATGACATAAGCCGTATCTGAACCGCGCTTGCTCCGTACATTTAGGAGAGGTGGTCAGATTTTTTTTCCTAACTTTGCAAAGGATAGTTGAGAAGCTATTGCCATGTTATAAGTAGATATTTATAATTGTTTCACATATAATTATATTGCGTTATCTTCGCGTTATACAAAAAGTGGAAGCGAATGTAGATCAAATTGACCGAATCCGAACAGGGCGAACAACTGCTGTGCTTCCGTACTGGTGAAAGCCATTGTTTTCGAATGCGCTGCCGTGTAATATTACTCAAATCAGAGAGTTTGAGTTCTGTTGTAGTAGGGGAACAGACAGACATGACCGCCCAAAGTGTCAACAATTGGATCAAACGTTTCGAGTTGGCAGGCATTAAGGGTTTACATACCCGTCCTGGGTAAGGACGCAACAAATAATAGACTGTTCGGACAAAGAAGCTGTGCGCAAGGCCATCGAAGCAGATAGGCAAAGCGGCTGCTTAATTCTGAACAATTGCCTACACAAATAACTATACTTGCAGAGAATGGCGAACAACAAAATGTCGAAATGTTTATCAACGACTGGATCGACGTTCAAGATGATAGATACAGGTTCCTCGTAATAGATGATATAGGGCAAATAGTGATCAAAACTCATGAGATGGTTTGTTCTGAATATGTTTTACCACATTGTGGGCATTCTTTATTAAAATAGCAAGCCCTGGTTCCTGAAAATAGGTTAAGTAAGAATTAGTATCGTACTCTAAAGGAATAATGATCTCTCCTTTTCGGTTAATAAACCCTTGTTTTTTATTTTTAATAGCTGGAGCCGAATCTCTACAGTTAGAAAAGGCTCCAATATTATCATAAATAAAAGGAATAAGTGCTTTCTCTGTAATATCTATGACACCTACTTTACCATCTTTTTGGACAGTGTCCTTATCGAATACAATATGCAGTGTTACCGTCCGTACGAGAGTATGATGATAAGTATTATACGTATTTGGTATTTCCGTTGGTAACCAGTCGCTATTTCGCTGAAGCAGAGGGATGGCAGAAATTGCAAAAAACATCAAATATACCAAAACATGTTCATGATTTGTATACTACTGCTACCGGTGAGATATTTTTTTAATGGTACCAAAGTACAATTTGATGATTTTAAAGATTTTATCCTGCACAAGATTCTGGTTATGCCTGATTATTGCATTAAATATCATATTCATGGTAATTCAACCTATGCGGAATATATTTTTATTGTAAGTACTATAATGCAAGTAATTCACGAATTAAGGAATAATTATTCGTTTGAAGTTTATCAGCGAATCTATGAGAATCTTGAATGGGATGAAGCAAAAGTGATACGTGAAAGATTTCCATATCGTGTTGTGGAAATTCCAATAGAATTATAGTTGTTATTTGTTTTTTCTGAGTTAATTATATCGGTTCTGTAATCCTATCTATACTGTAAATTACTACTTAAGAAGAATATAAATAGCAAAAAGATGAACGTAATATGCAAATTTGTCATTGGATATTTCTTAGGCATTTATTTTTTCCTAACTTTGCAAAGGATAGTTGAGAAGCTTTTGCCATTTTATATTTTAATATTTACCCAATATGCCAAATCAGAATACACTTCTGTATCTCCCTTTGACATTTCGAATACTTGCGGTTGCTATTTTCGCTTGTTTATTTCTGGCGCCCAAGGCGATGGCTGATACGAAAGATCAAGAGTATATTGTTCTTATCAGTTCTTCCACTTTTCGTGAGAAATGGGCTTATGATCTGCTTGAAACTGTAGAAAAGGCATTCAATGAAGAAAATTCGGTGAAGGTATATTCGGAGACTCTCACAACATGGCATTTCAATAATCAACAGGAAATAAATCAGAAGGTTGATTATCTAAAGGATAAATATTCTGTTCCTCCCCAAGCCGTCATATTTGTAGGCGATCCGGGATGGTACGTTTGCAAACCGCTTTTTGATACTATCTGGAAAGGGGTACCTACAATTATTTGCCACTCGATGCCGCATACGTCGGCTGATATAAATAAGTATTATAATGGTGAATATATACCTGAAGACCAGATTATCGCTACACCGGAAATGCTGGAACGGTATAATGTGACTGCCATAAATATTCCTGTCTGCATTAAAGAAACCATAGAATTGATGAAGGAGATTACTCCTGAAATGAAAAAGGTTGTCTTGTTATCGGATGACAGATTTATCTGTTCTCTAATTCGGAAAAAAGCAGAAGATATACATCAGCAGTACTTTTCTGATTTGGATATGGAATTTATTACTTATCCTCAGACAAATACAGAAACAATGCTCCGCATTATTAGTGAGTGTGGTAAAGAGACAGGTATTATCTACTGTTCATGGGTGAATGTAGCCAGTCAGAATCTGTCTGAGAAATATTATCCTGATGAGAGAATGCATTCTTATATTTCCGGTATAGTTAAAAAGCCGGTATTCTCGTTGTCTGACCAGTTCACAAGGGTTCATGCTTTATTTGCCGGTGGGCATTATATAGGCAGTTCCGATGTGGAAAGTACCGTTATCGGTGAAATTAGAAGTGCACTGAAGAAGGATGGTACATACGAGGCGAAAACGGTTGTTGCCGGTACGCCCAATACCTATCTTAATTACCAGACATTGCTTGACAAGGGAGTTCCATTAGATAACTTTCCTAAAAATGCGGTTTATTGTGATGTTCCGCCCAGTTTTATTCAGAAGAATATTATTTATGTTGTAATTGTATTGGGTACTGCTATTGTCCTGCTGCTATTTTACTTTATGCACAAGCGTATCAAGAAAGTGAGAGAAACGGAGTGGCAAGAGCATCTGCATTTGCTTGAAAATATTCTCGATAACCTTCCTATTGCAGCCAAGGTGAAAGATGTCGATAATGATATGCGCTATACTTTTATAAATAAAAAGGCTGAAGAACTCTTTGAATATCCGGCTAAGGAGGCGATTGGAAGAACTGATTTCGATATAATGCCTGAGGCTGCAACGATGATCAGGAAAGAAGATGAAGAATTGGTAAGAACGGGAATTGCCCAATCCGGTACCAGGCGTTTCTTTACGAATAAGAATGAGGAACGGTTTACCTTCCAGAATAATAATATAGTTTCATTCTCTGATGGACGTAAATGGATTCTCTATACGGCTTGGGATATTACAGACCAGAAGATTCTGGAACGTAAACTGCGTCTGGCTAAGGAAGAGGCTGAAGAGTCCAATCGTATAAAATCAGCTTTCCTGGCTAATATGAGCCATGAAATACGTACTCCGCTCAATGCAATAGTTGGTTTCTCGAGTATACTGGCTGAAGATGTATCGGAAGAAGAACGGATAGAATACCTCAGTATCATTAGTAAGAACAATGATATATTATTGCAACTGATCAATGACATCCTGGATTTATCAAAGATAGAAGCCGGTACACTGGAATATGTCTATGCAAATATAGACGTAAATAAGATGTTATCTGAAATAGAGCAGGCTGCCAGAATGAGACAACCGAATGCGAATGTCGCTATATGTGCAGTGATGCCTATGCCGGATCTTCTTTTATATACTGACCAGCGTAGAATTACTCAGGTACTGAATAATTTCATCAGCAATGCCATGAAGTTTACAAATACAGGGAGTATCACGTTTGGGTATGAAGAACCCAAAGATGGTTATATACGCTTCTTTGTGACAGATACCGGTACCGGTATCCCTCCTGAAAAAGTGGCGGATATATTCAACCGTTTTGTAAAGCTCGATTCCTTCAAACAAGGAACCGGACTTGGGCTGGCTATTTCACAGAATATCGTGAAGGAACTCAAAGGCGAGATCGGAGTGCTGTCTGAGTTGGGTAAAGGTTCTACTTTCTGGTTTACGCTGCCTTATGAAAAGATGGGTGCACACCGTTCCATCCTTCCATAAGTGGTTTCTAATCATTTTCTAATCTCGTATAAGTTTATTATAATCCGTTCCGGAAGCCTTAATTTTTAAGGAGTTGTACTTTTGCCTCAAAATTGATAAAACAATGATGAGACAGATTACATTTACTCTTTTTCTTATTTTCTCATGCAGCCTGTGGGCGCAATCGAATCCGTTAAAGTTGACGATGAAGGAGGCGGAGGAACTTTTCCGTACCCACAATCTTTTACTGGTTGCCGAATATTACAATGTAGACATGGCACAGGCACAAGTGGTGCAGGCTAAACTATTTGATAACCCCGTTATCACATTGGAGCAGAATATTTATAACCGCCTGAACGGTAAATATTTTGATTTTGGGAAAGAAGGAGAGTCCGGAGTGCAGATAGAACAAGCCATCAATCTGGCCGGACAACGCAACAAACGAATACGTCTGGAAAAGATTAATCACCAATCCGCTTTATTGCAATTTGAGGAAGTAGCACGCACCTTAAACAGTGAGTTGAAGGAAACTTGTGTCGAAATGTATTTCCTGACCAAGTCCGTGCAGATTTATGATAAAGAGATCACTTCTTTAGAGGAACTGCTGCTATTCTACAAGAATATGGCAGAGAAAGGGAATATTTCATTGTTGGAATTATCCCGTATGCAGGCATTACTGTTATCACTGAAAAAGGAGAAGAATGATGCAGTAAATGAATTGGTATCGAAGAGGGGGAATCTGAAGATGTTATTAAACTTGCCGGTCACTCAGGAGATAGAAATACTTCTGGATGAAACGATGCTGAGCCGGTTGGAATTGTTTAGTCTGTCACTTGCCGATCTGGATTCCTTGTTACCTTCCCGCCCCGACCAACGGTTGGCCTTCTCCATGCTTGAGGCTTCCAAGGCGAATTTGAAGTTACAGCGTTCATTGGCCGCTCCGGAGTTTGCTATTCAGGGGATTTACGACCGTGCAGGAAACTTCATCAACAATTATTTTGCAGTAGGTCTTAGCTTCTCCGTTCCTATTTTCAATCGGAATCAGGGTAATATCAAGTCAGCCAAACTGGAAATAGAAAAGAGCCTGAAAGAGAAAGAATACACAGAGAACAGGGCAAACTCGGAACTGTATGTGGCGTATTCCCGTCTGGAAAAGGCTATGGAACTTTATCAATCAGCAGACGATGACTTGGAAAAGAACTTCAACCGGCTGATTGAAGGGGTGAACGAGAATTTCCGTAAGCGTAATATCAGTATGCTGGAGTTTGTCGATTATTACGAGAGTTATAAGGAAACGAGTTTACAATTGTATGAGACTCGGAAAGATGTTTTTCTGGCCATGGAGAACTTGAATACGGTAGTAGGACGAAATATATTTAATTACTAAGCAATGGATATGAGCAGGATTTTACAGGTTTTTATAGGTGCAGTACTATTCTTGAGCAGTTGCTCGACAAAAGATAATAATGAAACTTCAGTATCTCCGGAGATGTGTCTGACAGATAGTTTGATGCAAGTTGTCAGTATAGATACCGTACATACACGTATTTTAATCGACGAGTTGACACTGAACGGTCGTGTGACGTTTAATCAGGAGCAAGTGGTACAGGTTTTTCCAATGTTCGGTGGACGGGTGATTGCTGTGAATGCCGAGGTGGGAGACTACGTACATAAAGGGGAAGTGCTTGCTGTGGTCAAGAGTGGTGAAGTAGCGGAATATGAGAAACAGCTAAAGGATGCGGAACAACAAGTGGCCGTAACCCGCCGTAACTGGGATGTTGCGCAAGATATGTACAATGCCGGCATGGCTTCGGCCCGCGACACATTGCAGGCCCGTCAGGAATTGGTGAGTGCCGTGACGGAGGAAAGACGCCTGAAGGAAGTCTATTCCATCTATAATCTGTCCGATGAATCCAGATATGAGATTAAATCACCGATAACGGGCTTTGTGGCGGAGAAGCATGTGAATAAAGATATGCAGATACGCTCCGACCAGGGTGAAGAACTATTCACGGTATCCGGTCTGGATAATGTCTGGATTATGGGCGATGTATATGAGAGTGATATCCGCAAAGTGAAAGAAGGTGCTCCTGTCCGTATCACGGCATTGGCCTATCCCGGCAGAGAGTTTGCAGGGAGTATTGATAAGGTTTACCACATCCTCGATGAAGAAAGTAAAACCATGAGCGTGAGAATTAAACTTCGTAATGAAGATTATCTGTTGAAACCCGGCATGTTTACCAATATATATGTACAATGCGAATCAACGGATGATACGATGCCCTGCATTGATTTACATGCCCTGATCTTTGAGAATGGAAAGAATTATGTAGTGACGGCAAACGAAGACGGCAAGCTGCAAGTAAAGGAAGTGGAAGTGTATAAGCAGTTAAGGAACCGGTGCTATATACAATCCGGCTTGCAGGAGGGCGACCGTATCTTGAATAGAAACACATTGCTGGTATATAACGCATTGAATGCTGAATAACAGATAAAGAACTTGATATGCATAAGTTTATAGATAACATCATAGCTTTCTCTTTGAAGAATAAGTTCTTCATATTCTTTTTTACGGTACTTGCGGTTATTGCAGGAATTGTCTCTTTCAAGCATACCCCGATAGATGCCTTTCCGGATGTAACCAACACCAAAGTAACTATTATTACCCAATGGCCCGGGCGGAGTGCCGAGGAGATGGAGAAGTTCATTACCATCCCTATTGAAATAGCAATGAACTCCGTACAAAAGAAGACGGACATACGCTCTACCACCTTGTTCGGACTATCGGTGGTGAATGTAATGTTTGAAGATCATGTAGACGATTTTACAGCCCGTCAACAGGTCTATAATCTATTGAATGATGCTGATTTGCCGGAAGGCGTTACTCCGGAAGTACAGCCTTTGTATGGTCCTACGGGAGAAATCTTCCGCTATACGTTGAGAAGTGAGAAGAAATCGGTTCGTGAACTGAAGACCATTCAGGACTGGGTGATTGAGCGGAATTTACGTTCCGTATCCGGTGTGGCCGATATTGTAAGTTTCGGTGGAGAGGTGAAAACCTTTGAGGTCAGTGTGAATCCCAACCAATTGAGGAATTACGATATCTCCTCTCTGGAATTGTTTGAAGCCATAGAGAAAAGTAATATCAATGTCGGTGGTGATGTGATCACAAAAAGCTCCCAAGCCTATGTTGTCCGGGGTATCGGACTGATTAACGATGTGGAGGAAATTGGAAATATCGTTGTGAAAAATGTGAAAGGTACTCCTATTCTGGTGAAACACCTGGCAGATGTGCACGAGTCCTGTTTACCCCGCCTCGGACAAGTAGGCCGAATGGATGAAGATGATGTCGTGCAAGGCATTGTCGTGATGCGTAAGGGGGAGAATCCCGGTGAAGTGATTAAAGCCCTGAAAGAAAAAATAGCCTATATCAATAAAGAAGTGCTGCCATCGGATGTACAGATCGTACCTTTCTATGATCGTGAGAACTTGGTAGATCTGGCTGTGAGCACAGTGACACGCAACCTGATAGAAGGCATCCTGTTTGTGACTTTCATTGTGTTGATATTTATGGCGGATTGGCGGACTACCGTGGTGGTGGCAGTGGTCATTCCATTAGCATTATTATTTGCTTTCATTTGCCTGCGTATAATGGGTATGTCCGCCAATTTGTTGTCCATGGGAGCCATTGATTTCGGTATTATTATAGACGGTGCGGTGGTGATGGTCGAGGGTATCTTTGTAGTTCTTGACAAGAAAGCGCGTGAAGTGGGAATGCCGGCATTCAATGTCATGTCAAAGATGGGATTGATCCGTAATGCTGCCAAAGATAAGGCGAAAGCGGTTTTTTTCTCCAAACTGATTATCATTACGGCGCTGATTCCTATTTTTTCTTTCCAGAAAGTAGAGGGGAAGATGTTTTCACCGCTTGCTTTTACGCTGGGCTTTGCTTTGTTGGGGGCCTTGGTGTTCACCTTGACTCTGGTACCCGTACTTTCGGCCATGCTGTTAAAGAAGAATGTACGCGAAAAGAATAACAGGTTCCTCCGCTTTGTTAATGAGAAATCATCCGCCTTGTTTGATGTCTGCTATGCTTATCGCAAGGTGACGATTACGATTGCTACGTTTGTGGCAGTGGTGGGACTGTATGCGTTTTCTTTCCTCGGAACGGAATTCCTTCCCCAGTTGAATGAAGGCTCTATCTATATCCGTGCCACTTTACCGCAAAGTATAGCTTTGGATGAGTCCGTCAATCTGGCAAACAAGATGCGGACGAAGCTGAGAAGCTTTCCTGAAGTGAAACAGGTGATGTCTCAGACCGGACGCCCCAATGACGGAACCGATGCCACCGGGTTTTATAATATCGAGTTTCACGTAGATATTTATCCGGAAAAGGACTGGGAAAGTGGCTTTACCAAACTGGAATTGATTGACAAAATGCAACATGAACTGGAGATTTACCCGGGTATAGACTTTAACTTCTCCCAGCCGATTACGGATAATGTGGAAGAAGCAGCTTCCGGTGTAAAGGGTTCTATAGCTGTGAAAGTCTTCGGTAAAGATCTGTATGAGTCCGAGAAAAAAGCCGTAGAGATTTATAAAATATTGGGAACCGTGGATGGCATCGAAGATTTGGGGGTAATACGAAATATCGGACAGCCGGAATTGCGCATAGAACTGGATGAGAATAAGCTCGCACGCTATGGAGTGGCTAAAGAAGATGTACAGTCCATTATCGAAATGGCGATTGGAGGTAAGTCGGCTTCCTTGCTTTACGAAGATGAGAAGAAGTTCAATATCATGGTGCGTTATAAAGAGGAATTCAGATGCAACGAAGATGAGATAGGAAAAATACTGGTGCCCGCTATGGATGGTACGATGGTGCCGATTAAGGAACTGTCGGAGATAAAGACTATCACCGGCCCCTTACTTATCTTCCGTGATAATCATGCTCGTTTCTGTGCCGTGAAATTCTCGGTCCGGGGTAGAGATATGGGAACTGCCGTTGCTGAGGCTCAGAAGAAAGTGAATGCGGCAGTGCATTTGCCCGAGGGATATACTTTGAAGTGGACTGGAGATTTTGAAAACCAGCAACGTGCTACTCAACGTTTGGCGCAGGTGGTTCCTGTCAGCATTATCATCATCTTTATTATTCTTTTCATCCTGTTTTCCAATGCACGGGATGCAGGTTTGGTATTGCTGAATGTACCTTTTGCCGCTGTGGGTGGTATTGCTGCCTTGCTCATAACCCGCTTTAATTTTTCGATCTCTGCCGGTATCGGGTTCATTGCTCTTTTTGGTATCTGTATCCAAAATGGAGTGATTATGATATCCGATATCAAACACAATCTGCAGGCGAGGTTGGCGTTGCCCGATGCTGTAAAAACCAGTGTGCGTTCCAGGGTTCGGCCCGTGCTGATGACGGCTGCAATGGCGGCTATCGGCCTGATGCCTGCGGCGCTGAGTCATGGAATCGGTTCCGAATCGCAGCGACCGTTGGCCATTGTTATTATCGGAGGTCTGATCGGGGCTACTTTCTTCGCTTTGTTTGTTTTCCCGTTGATTGTCGAGATCGTTTATGGTAAAATGTTATATGATAAAGACGGTAGATTGAAGCAGAAAAAACTATAAAACGTATATTTGTGCTTTCTTTAAGTTTTAAAAACTATGGCAAAGATACTGTTGGTAGAAGATGAAGTCAATATAGCCTCTTTCATAGAACGGGGATTGCAGGAATTCGGGCATACGGTTTCTGTAGCTTATAATGGTGCGGATGGTTGGCAGCTGGCTCAGGACGAACCTTTTGACTTACTTGTTCTGGATATAATCATGCCCAAGATGAACGGACTGGACCTATGCAGGCAGTACCGCCAACTCTATGGATACGATTCCCCCGTCATTATGCTTACGGCCTTGGGTACAACAGATGATATTGTAAAAGGACTCTACGCAGGTGCCGATGATTATTTGGTGAAGCCTTTCAGCTTTCAGGAGTTGGAAGCGCGTATCACCGCTTTGCTGCGCAGGAACAAGGAGAAAAGAACTTCGGAGCTTGTTTGTGGTGACCTTATCCTCGATTGCAATACCAGGCGTGCCCGTCGTGGTGACCGTGAAATGGAACTGACGGTAAAAGAATACCGACTTTTAGAGCACTTCATGAATAACCAGGGTGTTGTGCTCTCTCGGGTGAATCTCCTGAAACATGTATGGGATAAGAATTTTGATACGAATACCAATGTAGTAGATGTGTATGTGAACTACCTGCGTACTAAGATTGATAAAGATTATGAAAACAAACTTATCCATACGGTGGTAGGTTTGGGCTATATTATGGAATCTCATTAAACGGAGAATCGTAGTGAAGATAGGAAGTAAAATAGCGTTGTTCTATACGGGTATCACGATATGTATGCTTACCTGTATCATGGTTGTTTTCTATTTTTTCATTTATAACTATATCAATAGGCTGTACGATTCTTACCTGGCAGATAAAGCCTATCTTACTGCCCAGAAACATTGGGAAAAGGATGAAGTAGACGAGAGTAGTTATGAAATTATCCGTCAGGAATACGAAGGGCTTCTTCCCCAGGCTAAGGAAATTTTACTGAATACCGATAGCATGGAGACTGTGAAAGATACACTTGATAAGTATCTGAACAAAGAGCAGCAGAAGCGACTATTCATGGAAGAGCCGGTTTCATTCCGTTATAAAAAAGAGGTGGGTGCGGCATTGTATTATCCGGATAATGAAGGTAATTTTATAGTTCTGATACTTGCCCGGAACAACTATGGAACGGAGATACAGAATCATGTGCTTATCCTGATACTTCTTTTGTTCATTTTCAGTTCCATATCGGTTTATTTCATTGGAAGGTTTTATGCCAATCGAATGTTGGCACCGGTGAAGCGTATTTTGAAAGAGCTGCGGCGCATCCGGGGGAATAATCTGAATATCAGGATTAAGACAGCCGGTAACCATGACGAACTGGACGATCTGATCACTTCTATCAATGGTATGCTCGACCGCATAGACGCGGCTTTCAAGTCCGAGAAATCTTTCGTAAGCAGTGCTTCCCATGAACTTAATAATCCGCTGACGGCCATTCAGGGAGAGTGTGAAATCAGCTTGCTGAAAGAACGTTCGCCACAAGAATATATCAAGGCTTTGAACCGTATTTCGGATGAAAGCAAAAGAATCAGCTTGTTGATAAAATCCCTCCTTTTCCTTTCGCATCAGGATGAAGAACTTCTGAAGAATAATATGGAAGATGTGGACCTGGCAGAACTTCTGATCATACTGTGTGCCGAGAATGAGCGGATGCAGTTCAGTAATACATTTCAGAAAGAGAGCCTACCAGTGGTAAGGGCTAATCTGCATTTGCTGAAAATAGCAATCCGTAATATACTGAACAATGCCTGTAAATATTCCGGTGAACAACCTGTAGCTGTGCGGCTGTATCCTAAGGAAGGGAGCACTATTTTGGAAATAGAAGACAAAGGTATTGGCATTCCCGAAGATGAAATACAGCTTATTTTCCAGGCATTCTATCGTGCAACCAATACAAGGGAATATTCAGGTCATGGTATTGGGCTGGGACTTTCTTTGAAGATATTATCTATTTATGGAGCGAGGATGGAGATTTTATCCAAACTAAATACGTATACGAGAGTGTTGATAACCTTTAAGTGACTAATCATTAGACTTTGGTTTTAAAATAAAATGTATCTTTGTGTCGGTCAAAAATGCTATGGAGTATATTTAATATAGATATTATGAAAAAGAAAAACACTCTTTTACTTTTTTTGTGCTTGTTCAGTCTGTGGGCAGTGGCACAAGAAAAGAAACCTGTAAAGATTGCCTGTGTTGGAAACAGTATCACTTATGGCTCAGGAATTAAAAATCAGTTTCAGAACAGTTATCCGGGGTTACTTTCCCAGCTTTTGGGTGAAGGGTACGATGTCCGCAATTTCGGAATTAGTGCCCGTGTATTGTTGAATAAGGGAGATCATCCTTATATGCACGAACAGAAGTTTCGTGATCTTTTGGCATTTCAGCCGGATATCGTTACCATTAAATTGGGAACGAATGACAGTAAACCCTGGAATTGGCGTTATGGAAAAGATTTTAAGAAGGATTTGACGGAAATGCTGGATATTCTTCAGGAATTGCCTTCCAAACCTAAGATATATCTTTGTCTGCCTGTTCCTGCCGTAAAACGGAATTTTGGTATTAACGATAGCGTAATTACAAACGGTATTATTCCTGTAATACGCAGTGTAGCGAAGAAACGTCATCTGCCCGTTGTGGATCTTTATGTACTGCTGAAGCCATATCCTGATTACTATACAGATGGTATCCACCCCAATGAACAAGGAGCTGCATTGATTGCCGGTGAACTTTATCGTACACTGACCGGTAATGAGGCGCCTGCAATTGTCACCGATCAACCTTTCCCCGGTAAGAAGTCGCAATGGGAAGGGTTCGATCGTTATGATTTTATTTGTAATGCACGCCGCGCTATCGTTGTTGCTCCCCGCAAGGTAGCGGAAGGGCGTCCCTGGATATGGCGTCCTGCATTTTTCGGAGCTTTCCCTTCGGTAGATAAGGCTTTGTTGGAAAAAGGTTTCCATGTGGCGTATTATGATTTGACTCATCTTTATGGAAGTCCGCGTGCGCAACGCCTGGGCACTGATTTCTATGAAGTCATGCGCAGATATTATCGTCTTTCTCCCAAAGTGACATTAGAAGGCTTCAGTCGTGGCGGATTATTCGCATTTAACTGGGCGGCAAATAATCCTGATAAAGTGGCCTGTATCTATGTGGACGCTCCTGTATGCGATATGCTCTATTTCTCCGAGAACTGGGAACGTGATTTCTGGAAAGGCTTCCTTGCAGAATGGGGATTGACTGAAGAAAATGCCAAAGACTTCAAAGGAAATCCGATTGATAACCTGGCTCCATTAGCGGCTGCCGGTATTCCAGTGATGGGCGTTTGTGGTGATAGTGACAAGATTGTGCCGTATGAAAAGCACATGAAGATTGCTGCTGAACGTTATCGTGCTTTGGGAGGTAATGTCGAAATCATATTGAAACCCGGTTGCGATCATCATCCCCATAGCTTGGATAATGCTGAACCGGTTGTTGATTTTATAATCCGTAACCAACCGGATTATCAGAAGAAACAAGTGATCCATCAACGTGGTAGCCTTACTAACTCTTATCTGAAGTTTGCAAAAGAGAAAAAAGGTTGTGTCGCTTTTCTGGGTGGTTCCATTACCGAAATGCGTGGTTGGCGGAATATGATACAGGAAGATTTGAAACAGCGTTTCCCGGAAACTGAATTTACGTTCATTGATGCCGGAATACCTTCTACCGGAAGCACTCCTCATGCTTTCCGTTTTGAAAATGATGTGTTGCAGAAAGGAATGCCTGATCTATTATTTGTTGAGGCAGCGGTAAATGATGATACAAACGGATTCGATTATATCCGGCAGACGCGCGGTATGGAGGGTATTATTCGTCATGCCCGTACTGTCAGTCCGGAAATGGATATTGTCATGCTTCACTTTATTTACGATCCATTCATACCTTTGTTGGACAAGGGTATACAACCCCAGGTTATTATGAATCATGAAAGTGTAGCCAATCATTATTATGTTTCCTCTATCAATCTGGCGGAAGAAGTGGCGCAGCGTATGCGCGATGGTGAGTTTGATTGGAAAGAATTTGGTGGCACACATCCTGCTTGGAATGGTCATACATATTATGCTGCCGCTATTAACCGTCTCTTCGACCTTGAATGGAGTGGCGACGTGGTAAAGAAAACCGTCCGGGCACATGAGGTGCCGGAAAAACCGATAGATTCCTATTCTTATGATAAAGGTGTATTTGCGGATATCCGTTCCGCCAAGCAACTGAATGGTTGGAAAGTGGTGGATGACTGGACGCCTACAGTGAAAGGGAATACCCGTAAAGGTTTCGTACATGTTCCCATGTTGGTGGCTGACCGTGCCGGAGCCAGTCTTTCATTCTCTTTTGAAGGATGCGCTGTAGGTATCTTCTGCGCAGCCGGTCCGCAAGCCTGTGTGCTGGAATACAGTGTGGATGGCGCTCCGTTCAAGAAGCTGGATACATTTACTGATTGGAGCCGGAACTTATATATTCCATGGGTGTATATGCTGGAAACAGAACTGGTTTCCGGTCGGCATACCTTGCGTTTGCGTATAGCCAAAGGTGAGAGAACCGGGTGTCAGATACGTAATTTCGTGGTGAATCAGTAAGTCATTATCCCCTTCACAGTACCTCTGTGAGGGGGATAAAAACAAATTGTACCTTTATTAGTAACATTTCAGGAGCAAGGATTAACCAATCTGTCTCCTCTTCATAACATTCTTTTCAAAGTCTTTCAATCTCATTCCATACATTTGTCGTAGTTTCTTTTGTAAACGAAAAAGAACACAATAAAATCTTTGATATTAACCATTAAACAATGTACAATGAGAAAGACATTCTTTGAAAAGTGCATAAATTTGCATTTATGCCGTGTTGCATTGGTACTGCTACTTCTGGTACCTGCAATCAGTAGCCTTCAGGCTATCCCTTCTCAAAGCAAAACCATTTCGGGAGTTGTGACATCTGCCACGGACAATGAGCCGTTGATTGGTGTCAGCGTCCAGGTGAAAGAGACTTCTACCGGTGGAATAACCGATATGGACGGTAAATATTCCGTAACAGCCCAAACCGGGCAAACGCTGGTATTCTCTTATATCGGCTACAAATCTCAGGAATTTAAAGTAGGTGATTCTTCGGTTATCAATGTTTCATTAAAAGAAGATACCGAAATGCTGGATGAAGTAGTCGTGGTAGGTTACGGCGTTCAGAAGAAGAAGCTGGTAACCGGTGCTACGGTTCAGGTGAAGGGTGAAAACATTGCTAAACTGAACACGACGAACCCTCTCTCTGCTTTGCAGGGACAAACATCCGGTGTGAACATTGTCTCTACTTCCGGACAGCCGGGTGCCAGCATGAGTGTAACCATTCGTGGATTGGGTACGGTGGGTAATTCTCAGCCTCTCTATCTTATCGATGGTGTGGGTGGCGACATTTCTACTTTGAATCCTGCTGATATTGAAAGTATCGATGTATTGAAAGATGCAGCTTCGGCTGCTATTTATGGTGCGCAGGCTGCCAATGGTGTAGTGTTGGTTACTACTAAAAGTGGTAAGGAAGGTACTTGCAGAATCAGCTATGATGGTTTTGCCGGTTGGCAGACGATAGGTCGTAAATACAGTATGCTCAATGCTTCAGAGTATATGAGTATTATGGATGAAGCTCGTCTCAACTCAGGCATGTCGCCGGTGGATTGGGCTTCGCTTAGCTCCATACATGATGCCAGGGGGAATATATATGATACTGATTGGATTGACCAGGCTATTGAAGATGGCGGATTAACTACCAGCCATAACCTCTCGTTCACAGGTGGTTCCAAAACTTCTACTTATGCTATTTCAGGTGGCTACACTGGTCAGGATGGCCTGATTGGTGGCTCAGATGTTTCTTATTATAAAAGATATAACTTCCGCGTCAACTCTGAACATAAGATGTGGAACGGACTGGTGACTGTGGGCGAACATGTGGGTTTTGTCTGGAAAGACACACGAGGCATGGGTACGGGAAACATCTGGAATAACAACCTGCGCAGTGCTTTCTCCGCATCTCCTATTATTCCCGTTTATGATGCTGATGGCAACTACAATTCTACGGTAAACTCCGACTGGAATGTAAACGATGGTAATCCTTATGGAAACATGATGGTGAATCGCTATAACAACAGCAAGAATGGTTCGCTCGATGCCAACGTATATGTGCAGATTGAACCCATCAAAAACTTGAGATTTAAAACGGTCTACGGTATCAGCTACGGCGCTTCCGAATACCGTGCCTATACACCGAAGTATCAGTTTACCCCGCAAACGGCCAACACCGTGAGCAAAGTGAATCAAAGTCATGGTCACGGTCTGTCGATGGTGTGGACCAATACTCTCTCTTACGATTTCAATATTGCTACTGAACATCATATCAATGCCTTGATAGGTAGTGAATTGTCTACCTATGATGGTAGTAATACCGAAGGCTCCAATACTGGTCTTATCCCCGGATTCGATGATTGGGATCATGCTTATCTGGTAAATACCAACGGTACGGAAAATAAGACAGTGAAAGGTTCTCCTTACGACTCTACCCGTGGTATGTCATATTTCGCTCGTTTGGGTTGGACATGGAAAGAACGTTATATGGTGAATGCCACCATGCGTGCCGATGGCTCATCGAAGTTTGCCAAAGGTAACCGCTGGGGATATTTTCCTTCAGTATCTGCCGGATGGACTATCTCCGAAGAGAAGTTCATGGAATCGGTGAAATCCTGGTTCGATTTCTTAAAGATACGTGTCAGCTGGGGGCAGGTAGGTAATGCCAATATCAACTGCTATCAATATCTTGCTCCTGTGTCCACCACGAATACCAATTATAACTTTGGTTCCGGTGGAGGTCAAGATGCCTGGGTTACGGGTTCTTATACCAGCCGTCTGGCCAATGAAAAAGTGAAATGGGAGACCTCTGAACAATATAATGTGGGTATCGATGCCCGTTTCCTGAATGGGCGTCTCGCACTTACTGCCGACGGTTATATCAAGAATACCAAGGACTGGTTGGTACAAGCTCCCGTATTGGCAACGGCAGGTACCAGTGGCCCTATTATCAACGGTGGTGATGTGAAAAACCAAGGTGTTGAACTGGGGCTCTCCTGGAATGACCAAATAGGGAAGGATTTCACTTATAGCGTAGGTGCCAACTTAGCATACAACCACAACGAAGTGGGAAGTATCCCTACCGAAGATGGTATTATTCATGGTGCTACCAATCAAATCTATAGTAATGCGGAAGAGTTCTACCGTGCTGAGAATGGTCGTGCTATAGGTTACTTCTGGGGCTTCAAAACAGCCGGTATTTTTCAGAACAAACAGGAGATTAATGATTGGATCGCTGCCGGAAACGGTGTGTACCAAAGCAGTGTACAACCCGGTGATGTGAAGTATGTAGATGTGAATCATGATGGTGTCATCGATGCCAAGGATAAAGTAGACTTGGGTAACGGACTTCCTAAATACACATTCGGTTTCAATATTAACTTGGGTTATAAAGGTTTCGATCTTAGTCTGAACGCTACCGGTGCCGCCGGTTTCCAGATAGCTCAATCTTATCGTGACCCAAACTCCTCACAGTCCAATTACAGTCGTCAGATACTGAATCGCTGGACGGGTGAAGGTACCAGTAATCGGATTCCCCGTGTAACCTATGGTGATGTAGGTAACTGGCAATTCTCTGATCTCTATTTGCAGGCTGGTGACTACATCCGTTTGCAGAATATTACTCTGGGTTATGACTTCAAACGTCTCATCTCTTGGAAGGGGCTGTCTAAATTGCGCCTCTATGTGCAGGCTCAGAATCTCTTCACACTGACTAAGTATGATGGTATGGATCCTGAAATCGGTTCATACAACGGTACAGACGGTAACAAACAGAATTCAGACGGTACGACCAACCAGACATGGGTGTCGGGAGTAGATATGGGTTACTATCCACACCCCCGTACTTTCATTGTAGGTATTAATCTTGCGTTTTAAATCATGAAAAAGAAAAGTAATATGAATACAAAACATATATTATTAACGAGCGCGCTCGTTGTGTCAGCTTTAGCTTTCACGTCATGTGAAGACTTCTTTGACACTTCATCAAAAAAGGATTTGAACACTGAAACGGCTTACAGTAATTTGGAATCCGCAGAAATGGCTTTAGTGGGTTGTTATGATGGATGGCAACGTACTATTTCAGATGAAGGAGTAGGTATGTATTTGCTGGCGGAGTTTGCTTCCGAGCAGGCTTTTGCAGGTCTTGGCCTTTCTGATGCTAAAAACAACAATGTGATTGACCAGTTCAATCTGGGGATCGCTCCTTCATACAATGATATCTTTAATGTGGATTGGCAGAACTATTATAAAGCTATATTCCGTTGTAATCAGCTCATTGTCCAGGAAGAAAATATCGACTGGGCAGGGGACATCAAGGCACAAGGACGAGTGATGGGAGAAGCACATGCCATTCGTGGTATTCTTTACTTCGATCTTGTACGTATGTTTGGAGATGTTCCTTTGCTTACCGCTCCTTCCGAAGAGAATATTCCCCGTTCTCCGGCAAGTGATGTTTATCAGCTCATTTTCGAAGACTTTAAATATGCCATCGAACATATTCCTGCCGATGCTTATCCCTTGGATAATAACGATACTAACGATGGTCGCATCACCAAATATGCGGCAGAGGCATTGATGGCTCGTGCCTATCTTTACCATACCGGTTACTACGGTGCCGAACATCCTTCATGCACCAAGGCTGAGGCAGTGGCTGCTATTAACGATGTGGTGCAGAATGGAAAATATGAACTGGAGAAAAACTATGCCGACTTCTGGATGCCTGCTTGTACTACTGATGCTTCGAATGGCGACACTTATGCCTGGAATACGACATACGCCGGCAAGTGGTATGACGGCTCCGCTTGGAAAGCCGGACAAGGCAAACTCTCAAGGGAAATAGTGCTCAACCTGAAGATGAATACTACTCATGACTATAACGGTAATGGTGATGGTAATACGTTCTCGGTCTATTTGGGACCACGTAACAGGAATGCTACGAGCGTATGCATTGCCAGCGGCTGGGGCGCTTGTCCGGTGACTCCCACTTTCGTGGAGCAATATAAGAATGATCCCCGTTTCAGCGCTTGTGTATGGAGTTGTAGTGAGGCCGGTTTTGATGCTGACATTACCGATTCGTATGAATATACCGGTTATTATACCCGCAAGTATGCGCCGATGTGTTTTGCCGATGGTACACGTCAGGAAGTAGGATTTAAGTTGGGTGAACAGCATCAGAATGTTACTTACTATCAGGATTACACTATCATGCGCTATGCTGATGTATTGCTGATGCATTCCGAGCTCAATGGCAATGCCGACGGATTGAATCAGGTTCACCAGCGTGTATATCCCGGTGAAACACTGGCTTACAGTATTGAAAACATCCGTAAAGAACGTGCTATTGAACTGGCTTTCGAGGGTGTTCACTATTGGGACCTGATGCGTTATGAGAAGGATGGTGCATACGCTGCACGTATCATTACTGCCGCACAAAATGGTGCCAAGGTGACAAATGGCGGAAATGAGGCAACCACTTCGTTCTCCGAAAGTAACTTCACTTCGAAGAAAGGTTTGATGCAGATTCCTAATACACAAATCACCCTTTCGGGTAATGTGCTTACTCAAAATGCCGGTTGGTAAATCCATGAAGGCTTAGGTTTATCAAGGAAAAACATTAAAAATAATAAGATATGAAATTGAATCATTATATATATACGCTCATTGCAGGCTTGGTGCTGATGTTGTCGGCCTGTTCACCCGATGAGTATGATATGGGTAAGAAGACCTATGTATCTGATGACTTGGCAGAAGGTATTGCCTACACTGTGACTATCGCAGGAAATCAAGTACGCCTCAAATCAAATATCACCGGTTGTACTCCGTTGTGGGTTACTCCTCAGGGACGTTCGCAGGAAAGTGAACTTGCCATTGAATTGCCTTTTGCAGGTTCGTATGAGGTGACTTTCGGCGTAGAGACGCCCGGTGGTGTCGTGTATGGCGAACCCTATACTTTCAGTTTAGCACAAAACGATTTCTCGTTGTTGGAAGATGAGAAATGGTTCCTGCTGTCCGATAAGAACTTTAAGTCGGGTGATGCTCTGCCTGATGCTGAGACATTGGCTGAAGGGGTTAGTAAGAAATGGTATCCTTGCGATGCGAACTATGGTATCGGTCAGTGTTCGGGGCCTGTGATGTATTTGTCTCCTTACGATCCTGATGGTGACGGTGCCGGCTATACTCAGGATGATGTGGATAACGGAGTCTACAAAGACATCGTCTTCGGCACCGGAAATTGGAAACCCAACTGGGATCCGGGTTTTCAAAGCTGGCTTATCCCTGCAACAGATCCTTACATGGACTCATATATGACTTTCAGCATGGATGCCGTCAACGGCTGTGTGGCTACTATGTACCGTGGTGAATCCGGAGAAAAAGGCTCAAGCACAGGTGCAAATATGAAAGGCAAGTTCAATATGAACCTTACTGAAAAGACTAAACCTACCATCTCGTTCACCGATTGCTACTCCATGCACAACGTGAATGCCGATGATATGTGTGCTAACTACACGCAAGATATACAGATAATAGAACTTACTCCGTATATATTGCAATTAGTAACTAAACGTACCAATTCCGAAGGTAACTGGTATATTGTATGGAACTTTGTTTCTGAAGAAGTGATTGAAACCAAGGGTGAATGCATTCCCAAAGAAGATAGTGGAGAGATTGAGAAAGTAGCCCCCGTGCTTCCCACATTCGATAATCTTCTTGATGACCTCTTCACGACCGAAATCAACGGTGTGACTTATGTCGGTAACCAGATGACATTTAACCTTGATACCGAAGCACCTTACGATTGGTTGTGGTGGAACGGTTCTCCTAACGTACAGAAATGGGAAAGTGTAACGGGAGGTGTGTACAACGACTCATGGGCTCCTGCTGCCGGTGATGAGGTGGAAGATTTTGAACTTATCCTAAGTAAGGCTTCCGATGGCTCTTATAATTATGAATTCGGTGAAGCCAGTGGTAAGGTAAGCGTTGCAAAGGGCGTAATAACCTTCGATAGCGAAATCACCCTTCTTACCGCTTCCAGCGATCAGCGTACGGTTGCTGTTACAAGCAAAGATTTTACGGTACTTGCCATGGAGGCTGGTGAGACACTGGTTATTGGTGTTCCCGAATCAAAAGATGAGAATGGCGTGGTGAATTCTTATCTTGTAGCTAATCTGCTCTATAAGAAGATTAGCGGCGGGACGGAAGGACCCACCGAAATCAAAGTGGACAACAGTAAGTTGGAAATCATCTTTGGTGATGGAAATCCTGATCGTTTGCGTATCCAGCTTTATAACTCATGGGGTGGTAAGAATGAATGTATCGACATAACGAAAGTTAAGCTAAAAAAGAACCAGACTTTGAAGATTCAGTACAAGGTGCTGAGTGGTATAACCTGGAACGAGGGTGCAGCTCCTAAAACTGTGATTATGGAAAACAGAATCGGAGATTCGTTTGAAGATGGTTGTTACGCTTTGGAGTATGCTTCGAAATTCGATACAACTGCGGGAGCAATCCAGACAGTATCATTGCCAAACACTACAGGTGCTACGCAAACTTTTGAAACCAATTGCTGTCTTATCATCGGAATCCAGAACAAGGGACTTGCTACAGTGGAAACCTTGGAAGATGGAAGCCCGAATGTACAGGTTGAGATTGTTTCCATGACTATTGAGTAATCACTTAAATGAATTAGTATAATGAAGAACAAAATATTATTCGGAATAATGGCTCTCGTCATGGGTATTTGGGCGACGGGATGCAGCGATGACGATTATGCCATAAACCAACAGCCATTGCTTACTGATAACTCCGTGGTAACAGGTTCGGCAGATGTGACTGCCATATCAGCAACATTACATGGTACCGTATCTGGGCTTGAAAGCCAGGCTTCAAGTGCTTATGTCATTGGTTTTAATTACGGTACTGCGGCCGATGCGCTCACCGAAAGGATTGTTGCTACGGGCGGTGAAACATTCACTGCCACGGTAAATGGCAGCTTGAATCAAACTATCTATTATCAGGCTTATGTCACTTTACAAGGCAAAGTTACTTATAAAGGTGAAGTAAAGAGCCTTGTACTGACTAATGCTCGTGCTACTACCGGCGATGCTACCCAGATAGGTGCTAACAAGGTTACTTTGTCTGGTTCGCTTATTGGCTTTCCTGCGGATGCGGAAGGTGGTATCATTGTGTCGGGTATAGAAGGTACGGAAAATGTGCGTGCCGGTGTACGTATTGCTACTGTTCCTAAGGAAAGCTATACGGTAGATGTAGAAGGCTTGTTGGCCAATACTACTTATTATTATATGGCTTATCTTGATCTCGGTGCAGGTATGGTCTATGGTGAAGAAAAGTCATTCACTACGACTGGGCATACGTTTGATCTTGATAATGACCTTGTTGACCTTGGGCTTTCTACTAAATGGGCAAAGTACAATTTAGGTGCTACCTCAGAAACGGAAATTGGTGGTCTGTTCGGTTTCGGTGATAAGACAGGTTTTAATACCAGTATCGATCCTGCAAGTTATGCTTCTGCCGATATCTACAAAACAGCTAATGACCTTGCCTATAAAGCATTTGAAGGTAAAGTGACCATGCCTACCATTGCTGAGTTTGAAGAACTCTTTGCACTCTGTACCAGAGAGTGGGTGGAAGTGGAAGGTGTTGCCGGCTATAAGTTCACCGGTCCTAACGGAAACTCTATCTTTATGCCTGCCGCAGGTTCGCGCACACAAGGCACTACTACCGGTGTTGGTGTGGAAGGCTGCTATCTTTCCGGTTCCATCAATGTTTCTGATACTCAGTTTGCCATGAGCTATCACTTCAATAGTGCTCTTGCTACTCGTGCTACCACTCCTGTTTATCAAGCTTTGGCTATTCGTGCCGTTTCTACCGCCAAGAATGTTCCGTTCGACCGCTCGTTGCTTTATGGTAAATGGTATATTGACAATGGTCAGGATGGTGAACAACATGTATTCGAAGGTCCGTTCACGCAGTGGGGCAAAACGTACGATTGGGCTATAGTATCTAACGGACAGCCCAATATCGGAAAAGAAATTCATTGGGAAATGGGTACTGAGAATGGCTGGATTGGTTATACTTATGGAGTTGATTATGGTTACATGGAGTTTTTCGAAGACGGAACTGTCAATATCCATCGTTTGACTGATGACGGTGTAACTACTGATGAAACAGGTAAATATACTATTGATGAGGCGAACAAAGTGATTGACATTGATATCAATGTACTTTGTGCCAATACTTGGGTAGCGGGAAAGAGTGGTAAGCTGAATATCCTGTCCTTGACGAGTGACGGTTTGCAGATTGCCCTTCCCAATACCGATGAATATGCTTACTCTGTCAACTATTACAGTCAGCGTAAGGCGGAAGCCGATGCCAAGATTCCGGTTACATTGCTTTGCGCAAGTTCTGATGGGAGTGGTACTTGGGGAACCGAAGTCGGGCGTTTGGCTCCGACCGAGTTAGCAGGTCAGCATACCTTCACGTATGAAGGCTCATGCAGTGATGCTATGGTGTTCGCCCTCGATTTCCAAGGATTGATAATCAAGTATCCCAATGCTTTCGTTCGTATTGACGAGATGAAGTGTGATGGCAGTGCCATCAAGTTCAATGCCAATAACTTCTTCTATGGAGATATTGAGGGCAACGGTAATTATCGCATTGAGTTATTCAACATCTATGGTAAAGGTGCGGCGGGCGGCAATGTGTTGAACAGCGCTTTCAGTAATTCGCAGAATTTGGGTTCCGAACCGGCGCTCCACTTCAGAAACAGCCTGGAAATTACTTATACAGTTTTTACCGATGGTAATGGTGCAGGCTTTTATGTACCTACTGTTAATATGGCTTATGATTGGGGTAATAACCAGGTATGGAGTTATAACCAAGGTGCAATGTTTGAAGTGAAGTATGAGAACTTCCAATATTCAATAGTTGGCGGACAGTTTGATATTAAGTATCAGTTGGAGGAAGGTAAGGATTTCTCCAATGGCACTATGATGACCTTCATAGAAGTGGTTGGTCTATACGGCTTCTTCCCAGGCACACATGCTACGTTGGATAATCTCTATCTTGACGGTTCGGAGATAATGTTCGATGCGACGAAAGTGCTTGATGCCAATGAAAGTCCAAAGTATCGTTTGGAACTTTGGAATTGTTATGGAGCAACGAAGACGGGCGGTTGTGCTTTCGGTATACCCGATGAAGATATAATCAAGGAACTTGGTTTCAACAGTTCTATAGAGGTGAAGTTTACGTTTCGCAACCTTTTTGTTGTTCCTCAATGGTAATCGGAAGGTGGAATATATGTTGATCTAATAAATAATCCGAGATGAGTATAAAATCTCGGATTATTTTCTACTCTATAACGAATTGCTCCGGTAAAAAGTCAATATATTGAGGAACTTTGGTAAAATAATAAAAGGTTACTAGGCTCTTGTCGGTAAAAGTTTATAGTACAGGAAATATTGTAGTGCTTTTATTATATAAAAATAGAAGGTATTTTAGAGAAGTTTTGAATAAGATGTATTTTTTTATTACTGTTCATGGTGAGCTTTTGTCTTGTGGCTATGAAATAATAATTCTAACGAGATATATAAAGTATGCTTCTTAAAACGATTTAACGCGATAAAAAGTGCAAATCTAATAGTGTTTTCAAGCTTTTTAATTAATTCTAATATATACAATGAAACCATATATTGATTCGACGAAATTTCTAAAACTAATTTTAGTTTTTGTCAGTGCCATATTGTTCCCTAGTTTATCTCATGCAGTAAATAAAACTATTCAGATTAAATCTGATATTTCTAAAACAGGTTTATTATCCTACTCAGGAACTTATTCATGGCAAACAGGAGATTTTTTTGTTGGTGATGACGCCTCTAAAAAAGGCGGAAAGGGGCTCTTGTTGTTTAATCTGTCTGCAATACCCAGAGATGTAACAATTGTGAAAGTGGAGTTGCGGCTCGCAAGCGAATTGAAATTAGATTCTAATTTTGGTGGTCAGATACGGTTATTGCTATTATCAGATTTGGATGACCTAAAATTAGATGAAACTTCTTGGCAGAATTTAAATAATGGTACCTTGTTGGGAAATATATCTATTGAAGAGGGAAAGGTGTTTGGTATAACGGGAAATGCCTATAATAATATGGTAAAAAACAATGTTGGAGAGAAAATAGGAATAAGCTTAATTCATAATACAATTGGAAAAATAGTTCGATTCTGGCAAAAGAACTGTTGGTTGGAAGTTACTTATTCGGAAAATAGTGGCAGTTCTGAAGCCAAAGAAGGTGATGTAAATGAATCATTTCCATTATTGAGTGTGGATGGAATAGAGGTTACGAGTAATAGTTGTATACTAAAATGGAATGAGCCGACTAGTGGCATAACGGGTTTTCAGGTGGCTAATACTAATCAAGATATTATTTATTCAAGGCAATATCGCACTCCCCTGATATTATCTTATGCTGCTACTAATTTGGAAGGGGACTCATGTTATACTTTTTATGTAAGATATATGAAGTCGGTATATACTCCTTCTGGCCCTACTGTTGCGGTCTCAAATTTTAGCCGTTGGAACAAAGTACAAGTTATAACTTTGCCGTCCAAAAAACTTGAAAGCCCACGTAACGTTAAAATAGAAGAAATTAATTATGGTTGCATTATTTCTTGGGAAGCTCCAGCAGATAAAACTCATTGGCCTATAGAATATATGATTTATCAAGAAAGATACAATCCTGTTAATAATTCCTGGATTACTGTGAATTCATACAATGTGGGAAATTCTTTACGTTATCAGGTTGATAATTTGAGTGTTGGAACTACCTATCGCTATTCTATTATGGGAAAAAACCAAGCTGGAGAAGGTGTAGCTAATAGTATTTCAGTAACACCAAAAGCTCCTCCTACACCTGTTGATGAATTCTTTCTTTTTAGACCATATAAAAATCGGCATGTAATGCGGTGGGAATATTCCTCCTCAGATATAGATAGTTTTATCGTAGAGAGACGTACACCTTTTCCAAAAAAGATGATATTGGGTAAAACGGAACGTGGGGTTGATATGGGGGAATCGGCGGCGGCATCACAGTATATTTATTCTATTCGTGCATATAAAGGAAGGCAGTTTTCAAATATTGTGCAATGCGATTTCATTGAACCACCAGTAAAACCTATAAATTTTCGTTCAACTTTAGATACTAACAATCATCGTATTTTAGAATGGGAATATCCAGTTCCTAATACTATTATGTCTTTTGTTATAGTTCAACATTCACCGTTTTCTAAAAGGTATAATGTAGATAAAGATGTGCGTAGTTTTGATATTGGAGAGACATTGTCAGAATATGTTTATGAGTACACTATTCAAGCGTCCTTTCGCGGTGTGTATTCTGATGAGATAGCTATAAGTTTTCGAGGAGATAGTGGTCCACCAACTTCTCCTACTAATTTTCGTGTATTACAACCGTTTGGGAGTATTAGAGTATTGCTTTGGGATTATCCGTTAACTGCTGATATTGATGATTTTGTAATAACTCAACAATCACCTTCTAAGCAGATATTTATTGTAGGTAAAACGAGTAGAGGTTTTGAAGTTGGCGAAACGAGACAAAATTCTACTTATATATATGATATTCAGGCTCGTAAGGAGAATGAGCATTCCAAGATTGTCACATTGGGTTTCGCAGGGGGGAGTGCTTCTGCCACTCGTTCTATAAATGAAGAACACAATGGCTTAGAAGATAATAAAGTTTCTGTAACTTATGCAAGTCATACTCTATATATACAAGGAATCCCTATCTATGCTTTGCAGGTATATGAAGTTTCTTCTGGTAAACTTGTGATGAATCTTACGAATCAGAATAGTGATAAAGTAAGCTTATCAACTTTAGAGAAAGGCGTATATATCGTGAATGTGATTTACAATGAGGAAATTGTTACTAGAAAAATAGTAAGGTAGTTCCCTAAAACTGTTAATAAGGAAATTGCAAAAAAACAAGATTATTTTATTATTAGTTGAATAACAATTATCTTGTTTTATAAAAAGGACTGTGTCAAAAGTGCTACGCTATGTGTGGGCGAATGAATATTCATCTGGAGCATGCAAAGTGGCTTTTGACACAGTCCTTTTTATAAAATAATGCTTTACTATCATATTCGTTGAAGAATAATTCGTTTTTATAAAGCAGTATTTCATTTTTCCGCGCATTTAAGTTATAGCACCATTTATCTTAAAGCGAATTACTATGACTCATCCAACCTCACACAACACGCTGAAACGTGGGTTCCACTTTCTTGCGGGCATTCTTTTTTATTCTCTGCTTTCTTTGGAATATAGTGTGGCTCAGAACCAGCCGGAAATGTTTTGGGACTTTGACGTGCCGCGAGGTCGTTGGAATCTGATTCTTATTGATAATATCGTTTGCAGTCAGTGGAACTATATCCCTACACTCGGAAAACGGAATCGCTCCTCTACGGCAATACTGGGGACTGGTGCCGGATTTGAATATGCCTATTGCCGGAACCGGACTTTGTCTTTGACTGCAGAAGTCGGTCTTACCGGTTATGTCTTGTCTATGGAACCTTCGGAATGGGGACGTGACGCCCGATATTGTAATATCAACTTATTGCATACTTCCTATTGGAAACATCTTGCCCTGAGCATTGGCCCCACGCTTGGATGGAACAACTGGAAGTATTTCTATGGAGAAGAGAATTTTTCGGAAGATGAAATGAGTAGCTGTGAAAAAGAAGGCTATTACGGTGAAGAGGACTTTTCTTTCACCCGTTTTGCCGCAGGAGCTGATATTCAGTTCTATTATTATCTCATTCCCCAATTAGGGTTCGGTGTGGAATATTCCGCCCGTTGGATGTGGAAGGCGGGAGCTAAAGGAAAGTGCGATCACCAATGTGCATTGAAAGTGCGATTAAAGTTCAGACTAAACAAGAAGAAAAGGAGTTAGCCGACCAGGTGCATTTGTTTTTTGTGTTATACAGAGTGCTATATGTAAAGTAATAGAAAAATACTCAGTTTCATGCCTGCAAGGAGTTAAGAGTTTGTCGACAAGGAGTTAACTTCTTGTCGACAAACTCTTAACTCCTTGTAAACAGAAAATTGACTTTTTGTAATGCTTTGATAGTCAACAGTGAAAGTTCGTTGGTAGAAGTTGGAGTTGTACGTAAAAAATAACGAGAACGAATGAACTGAAACTATTGATTGTTTCACAAAGTAAGTACTTTGGGCAGAGCAAACAGCAAATACAGAGGGATGTTTACTAACTTCCCATTTTTTTCATACGGCAGTAAGCTGGTACGGAAAAGAAGTTGTGGATTGTATTCTTTATCGTATACTTTCAGACTTTTTGCATGTACGTTATTTCCGGCTTTTGCTTCCAATGGATATGCATAAAGACCATCGGAAAAAAGAAAGTCAACTTCGGCATTTGCATCGGAGGTCCAATAATAGTTAGCGTTGAGTTGAGGAAAGAGAGAGAGCTCCTGTAGAACATATTGCTCTGTCAGTGCTCCTTTAAATTCTTCAAAGATGCGGCTTCCTTCGATGAATACCTTGGGAGATAGTCCACTCATGACGCGCAAGAGTCCGACGTCAAGTAGAAATACCTTAAAAGATTGCAAATCCTCATAGGCTTTCAGTGGTACATCCGGTTTGCGTACACGGTAAATCCGGCGAATAAGTCCGGTATCATGAAGCCACATCAACGTGTCTTCATATTCGCGGGCACGTGCTCCTTCACGTACCATACCATAAACGAATTTCTTATTTTCTTTTGCTAGTTGTGAGGGGATGCTTTGCCATACATATCTGATTTTGGCAATCAGATTAGAAGGAGCATGTTTTGAAAAATCACCTTCATAAGCACTCAATAGTTGTTCCTGTATCTTTTCCACTTCGAAGAAGTCTTGTGTATCAAGCCAGCTTTGCACGGCAGCAGGCATCCCACCGATGATGAAATAGCGTTTTAAATGTTCTTGTAGTTTTTCAGTGAAAGCATTAGTATCTAAATTACCGTTCATCACATAATTAAGTAGCAGTTCTTCTCCATTGGCAAGCAGAAACTCCCGGAATGAGAGAGGTTGCAGAGTCAGAAATTCTACTTTACCTACCGGAAAAGAGGTTCCTTGATGTAATGCTACTCCCAGTAGAGAACCTGCACAGCAAATGGCGTATTCAGGAGCTTCTTCGGTGAAGTATTTTAAAGAGGTCAATGCTCGCGGAACTTCTTGTACTTCATCAAAAATTATAAGTGTCTTTTCCGGTTGAATGCGTTTACCATGGAATACAGAAAGCTGTTCTATGATGCGTTCTGGGTTGATACTTCCCTCAAATATATGATTAACGGAATTGTTCTGTTCAAAGTTGATATAACAGATCTCTTCGAAGCACTCTGCACCGAATGTTTTTAGTAGCCAGGTTTTGCCAACCTGTCGGGCTCCCTGAAGTATCAAGGGCTTGCGTCCCTGCTTGTTCTTCCATAGGATAAGTTCTTCTATCAATAATCGTTTCATTCTTTTCTGTATTTCTGTACAAATGTACTTATAATAAGAGTCTTATGCAAGGGAAATCACATTTTCCGATGGACTGATACCTGTGTTTTACACATTTTTCGATGGATAAAATAAGTGTTATATCACATTTTTCAATGGACTGTCTATGTGATATCTAAGTACTTAAGTATGTGTTCATAATTAGTTTGCAGCGGTTCAGAAAAGTATCTGAACTTGTCTGTCTATCTGTCATGCTGAGCTTGTCGAAGCATCTCCTCTTTTTGTGTTTTCTGAAGGATAAGACCCTTCAGCTTCGCTCAGGATGACAGATACTCTATATGTGAATTAATTATGAACATCTACTTAGTAATATAATCATAGCGGTTTTATATTCTTGCTTTTGTCCTTGCATTTATAAAAAAAATGCATATATTGCCATAAGTTTTTGTTAAACTGCATTGTTCATACTCAAGACTTAGAATTCGCCCTACTTGCAAAAAGATTACTCCTTTAATTTCTGAGTATGAATACTACAAGTAAAGAGGAACTTTCAACGAAATTTAGGCAAACTCTAACTTTAAAATTATTACTATGAGATCATTTGTGTCTGCTGTTTTTATGGCAATGATTTATATATTACCTTGTTTTGGACAACTGAATACTCTTCATAACTGTCCACGCCCAGGGGATGTGTTAATCAAACAACAAGTTGAATATATAGAGCCTGGAGCGTCTGGGGCTGACAGACTGTGGGACTTCAGCCGGTTGAAATCTGTCAACGATGATTATACCCTCCGATATACTCTACCCCCATTGGAAGGTGACAGCATATATCTGCTCGGAAACAAACGCTATTCCCGGAATACTACGGGAGCTAACGAACTAATAGTAGGTACCGAACATAATACTATGTATTATTATCGTTTAGTGAATGATAGTCTGCTGCAATTAGGACATGAAAACCCTTCGGTACTATTGGAATACACCCATCCGATGATGCTTATGCACTTTCCTTTGAACTATGGCTTGACTGTTTTTTCCAATTACAAGTCAGAGGGACTCTACTCCGGCACTGTAGATATCCACACGCAAGGAACTGTGATTACCACTGCCGATGCCTACGGCAAGATGATTTTGCCATCAGGAGATACTATCAGTCCCGTATTACGTGTAAAGATGATTCAGACTATATCGGCGAAAGATGCAGCAGATGCAATCCCTCATACAGATAAGCAATTGGAAACCTTCCGTTGGTACAGCAAAGGTTATCGTTATCCCATAGTTGAAGTGATAAGGAGCACTGCCACGGCAGACACCATTGCCGTTTTCTCTACGGCTTTCTATTATCCCCCGCAAGAACAGTTATACTTGGATGCTGATCCTGTGAATCAGACCTTGCTGGATGAACTATGGGAAAAAATAGAAAATAACATAGAAGGCGTGAAAAACCGTCCCGTAAAGGCGGTAATTCCGGAAGATATAATATCCTGCAAAATCTATCCCAATCCCGTGGAATCAACCCTGTATTTGGAATATGAATTGAAAGAAGACGTCGAAGTCTCATTCGACCTGTATTCAACGAATGGCACGCCGATACGAAAGATTGCACCAAAAAGCAAGGTGAGAGGTATATACCTTGAAACCCTAGATTGCTCGAGTCTGTCTCCCCAAAGCTATGCGCTGAGGGTAACTGCGAACGGAGTATTTATGAATAGAATCATTATTAAAAAATAAAAAGATACAACACCATGAAAAGGACAACGACAATCATACTATTTTTGCTATGTACGGCAATTTTATGGGGACAGTCTTCTGTTCAACAGCTTCAGATTATTCCGGCGTCACCCCAAGCCCAATCTTTCCAAAAATATCTGAATCACCAGATAACAGAATATAATGGGCTACCCGAGATTGATATTCCTCTTTATGAACTCAAAATCAAAGGGTTGACAATTCCTGTTACTTTGTCATACCATGCTTCAGGAATTCGTTATAAGCAATATGACGGAGAAGTCGGTGCTGGATGGAGTCTTAATGCTGGGGGGTATAGAGTAAGCCGGACTATTAATGGAAGAGATGATTTTTATTATGAAAGATATGACAGAGACGAATTGTCGAATTTTCAAGACATGGATAATGGTTATAAATTGGACGCCTATTTGTCCAGTATGATTATTTGGAAAGAGGAATATGGGGCGTCGCAACGGATAGATCCATGGAAAATCAATATAGACGGTGAATACGACCAATTCACATATATGTTGCCCTTTTCCAACGGGGAGTTTCTGATTTTGGAACGGGATAATTTAGGAGGAGCCGCCCAGACGGTAAAGATAAAGAATAATCTGGATAAATTAGCCAAGGTGGCATGGAACGAGGCACATATCATAGACGGCAATGGCTTCAATTATTACTTTGGTGGCAAACAGGATAACACTAATTTATACGAACTGGCACACGGAAGTTCTGCGACATCTCCGACAAGCTGGCCGCTGCGTCAGATTGTCTCTCCGTTCAATGATGTAATAAATTTTAGGTATGAAAAATTCACTCAAGAGCAGTCGCATCGCGGCAAAACGCTTTCCATACATGAGCCTTGGTTAGGACCTGTTAGTATGCCAGATCCATGGGGGAGCAGTAGCGAAGAGTATTCGCAGATAATGGAAAACTTAAATTCCACGACAATCCCGTCCGAATCACCTTTCAGATATGATGACCAGTTTCATATTCAGAAAATAGAAACGGAGGACATAATAGTTGAGTTTAAGCGCGACAAGAGGCTTCCCGGTACTGAAATACTTCCTCCATCCCGGTTAATCAAAGAAATTGTCGTGACAAATAAGCAAAATAATGAAGTGGAAAGGAGGTTTGTTTTGAATTATAAAAGTATATCTATATTTCTTGACAATGGGCGCTTAGGTGGATATGCCCATCATTTATTAGAATCGGTAACGGTTCATTCGAAAGACCAATCTGAACAAAAGTATAATCTTGAGTACTATGGTCCGGCTTCAATGACAAGTTCCGAATCCAATCGTTTATATGCTGACCAATGGGGATTTTATAAAAACAGTTACGGGGGAGTCCGTGAACCGTTTTTACACCGAGAATTTGAGAGTGATAAGTATGTAAGCAGCCTCACCACTGCCAGAGGATATGTATATCCGGTCGTCAGCTTAGTCAGAAACTTGATAAACACGGGGTCGTCATTAGATCGCTCTACCAATGATCAGAGTACCGTTCATTATTTCTCTCTAAAAAAAATCACATATCCTACCGGAGGGTATTCTGAATATGAATTCGAGCCTCATAAATTTCGAAATCCTTCCGCTGTAGTAACCGGAGGCGGGCAACGGATAAAAAAGATAAAATCTGTGGCGGCTGATAGCGAAGAGGTTACCACTATCTTTAAATATGGGGAAAATGAAAACGGGATCGGAGTCGCTAATATTCATTTCTCTAAGGATATGTTCGCCGATGAAACACATTACATTTCCTATACTTCTACTTATTATCGGAAAACAATAAGATCCTATTCCAATAAGCCTTTCTGCGAAATAGACAATTCGATGTTTCAAGTCAGTTACCCCCAAATTACTACCTATCAGGTAAGGGAGGCCGACGGCATGACGAACGGGAAAACTGTATCTCGATATGATATTTACCAGCAATATATAATTGATTATCTGTCCGGGACTTCGGAAATTTCAGATGTGCATGCCACGGTAGACAACGGATATTCTTATCCTAAGGGCATTCGGACATACCGTCCAGGATATATCCCCCTGCTAACAAACCGCAGTTATTATAACAATGAAAATATAAAAATCAGGGAAGAACAATATGAATATGGTCTTGAGCATAAAAGTAACGATCCGGATATCTACTATGGAATAAGTTTAAAACGTAAAGTATATTTCGACTCGTATTACAATGTAGGAACCTCTCCGTATGATTATATCACGTCTGCTTATGATTGCAGGGAATATACCATAGAAAGAGGAGGGCGCATTCTTTCCAAAAGAACAATCACAAACTGCGACCTTACAGGTACACATCCGGCTACGATTGTAGAGCTATACGAATACAATACCCGTAACCAGCTAACGGTAAAAATAACCAAAAGAGATTGTTGCGGAATGGATGATTTGATAGAGGAATACACTTACCCATCGTCCGATACGGAGTTGGTCCGGCGCAATATGTTATCCACTGTTATCGAAAAGGAGCAGATAGAATCGAATAACGGTTTGACTCTTTACAATGAATGCTACCATTATCCTAATGGTGCTGTTCTTCCTGATTATTTCGCGGGCCTTTATTCACGTGTCGAACTTACTTACGACCGCTATGACGGAAAAGGCAACTTATTGCAGTGCACGCGCTTAGACGGAACACCTGTGTCTTATATATGGAGTTACAACTATCGGTATCCTGTAGCTGAAATCGTGGGTGCTACCTACAACCAGGTAAGCGCCGCCTTGAACATGAATATGACTGCGCTGGCAAGTAACAAGAATCCGAGTGAGAGCATAATCAACAGTATCAAGTCCCTAAAGACAAGTCTACCAAATGCTTTCGTGACGATTTGTACTTACAAACCATTGACAGGTATGCTTACTGCCACTGATCCGTCGGGCGTTACGACCTATTATGAATATGACTCATTTAACAGGTTGAAACGCACTTATATAAAAGAAAATTCTGCCGAGAAGAACATCCGAACATACAATTATCATTATCAGTCTCCCTCTTCTGGTCAGAACTATATCCTGGCACGTACTTATACCCAGGAGGACGGCAGTCACTACTTAGATCAGCTACAGTACTTTGATGGATTAGGACGCCCAATCCAAACTGTGGAATGTGGAGTAACTCCTGATATGGCCGATCTGGTTGTCTATCGTGAATATGATTCCTTTGACCGGGAGTCCAATGTTTGGTTACCGACCGTGATTTCGGGTAATAATGGAGCCTACGTTCAGCCTTCAACCTTCAAGGCGCAGGCTATCGGCAGTAACAGTAACGATGCGAATCCTTATTCGACTATCACCTATGAAGTCTCACCTTTAAACAGGGTGTTAAAACGGTTCGCTCCAGGGCAGGACTGGTATAACGCTGATAAAGCGGTTGGAACATCCTATAAGACCAATATATCGGGCGACGCCCTTCTCAACTGCAAACGGTATACCGATGCCAGCAGAGAGTCCCCCCGTTTCGGTCAATACGGCAACTACGATACAGGAACTCTCCATGTCACAGAAGTGAAAGATGAGAACGGAAATACCTCCTACGAGTTCAGGAATAAGTTAGACCAGATTATCCTTATCCGACAGATCAATGAAGGGCGGCATTATGATACTTACTATGTATATAATGATTATGGAAATCTAAGTTTCGTACTTCCCCCGAGAGTGCAGGATGAAGGCGCGTCAGACGGATTGATTTACCAATATAAGTACGACTGGCATAATCGTCTCATTGCTAAGAGGATACCCGGATGTGACTGGGATTATTATATCTACGACACGGCCGACCGTCTGATATTCTCACAGAACGGCGAACAACGGGCAAAAGGTGAATGGACATTCACTATACCCGACGCTCTCGGGCGTGTAGTACTGTCCGGGATATGCACTAATAATTTCGACTATATGGCTAATCCGTTAGGTAACAGTGTTGCAAAAGCGGAATACCCGCAAAACGGTTCGGGAATGTACGAGGGATATAATCTGTCGGGAGTATCTTTAGCAATGGGATATACAATCTTAGCAGCCACTTATTATGATACTTATAAATATCGCAGCCTGACAGGATTTTCAAATACGGCTTTGGCATACGAAACGTCCGGAGTAGAAGCGGCTTATCTGAGACGCTACGGAACTGACGCCGGCATATACGAGCACAAAGGCTTGGTGACAGGAACTAAGGTTGCACAGTTGCATCCCGATGGGACGATAGGTGCCTCCTATCTGTACACCTGCTTGTATTATGACATTAGAAAACGATTGATCCAGTCCGTATCGACCAATCATCTGGATGGTATCGAGAAAGAATACATCGCTTATAATTTCATAGACCAGCCTGTAAAGAAAACGCATGTCCATACAAAAAACGGTAGCGGAGGAGGTAGGCAGACTGAAGTCTACGCTTACATCTACGATCACGCCGGGCGACTGCTGAAAATCACTCACCAACTCAATGGTGGAATGATAGTAACATTAGCCGAGAACACTTATGACGAATTGGGTAGGTTGAAAACCAACAAGAAAGGAGGCGTAGTCAATACGGTTACTACTTACACTTACAATGTGCGTTCATGGATAAAGTCCGTCAGCAGTGCTTTATTCAGTCAGACTCTCTATTACAATGAATCCTATGGTGGAAGTGCAAAGCAGTATAACGGTAATATCTCAGCCATGAGCTGGAAACAGAGCTCTGAGGTTAATTATAATGGCTATGCCTTTACATACGATGGTTTGTCAAGGCTTACTGCTGCCAATTACTTGGTTAATGGTGTAAGTAGTACCCATTTCAGGACAGCTTATATGTACGATAAGCACGGAAATATGACCTCCTTACAAAGGTATGGGAAAAAAGATGTCGGTACAGGGACTTCTTCATACGGACCCGTTGATGATTTGACCATGACCTATGTCGGGAATCAGTTAACCCAAGTAGATGACGCTGTAGGTACAATCAGCTTCGCCCAGTCCATGGACTTTAAGAACTACAGCAATGCGGCCGTGGAATATACCTACAACGCCAACGGGGCGATGACGAAAGATTTAAATAAAGGAATATCCGATATCCGGTATAATTCATTAAATTTGCCCAGACGGATGGATATAAAGAGCCCGGTGGCGGAGGCAAGGAACGAATATACGTATTCGGCATCAGGAACGAAACTGAAAGTGCTTCAAAAGTGGAATCCGAGCTACTCTACCATTCCGGTCATAGGTTCTGTCATTAATACAGCCGCTTTGAGCATGAGCAAGACAACGGATTATGTGGGTAACTTTATCTATGAGAATAACGTATTGAAACGTATCCTGATTAATGGAGGCTATATTGAAAATGGCGTATATCACTATTACCTGACTGACCATCAGGGGAATAATCGAATAGTAGTCAACGCTAGTGGAGTGATTGTTCAAAGAAACAATTATTATCCGTTTGGAGCGACTTTTGGCGATAATACGGTTGCCGAGCAGGGAAAACAACCGTACAAATACAACAGTAAGGAACTGGATCAGATGCATGGATTGAACTGGTATGACTACTCGGCCAGGTGGAAAGACGACTGGCGTTTCATGACGGTGGATCCGTTGGCGGAGAAATATTACTCGACGAGTCCGTATGCGTATTGTTTGAATAATTCTTTAAGATATACAGATCCGGGTGGGGATTCAGTTCGAGTTTATACTGAAACTCAAGCCACCGGTCATACGTGGATTAGTGTGGGAGAAGGAGATGATTTGGTTGTTTACAGTTATGGACGATATAATGGGACAAACAAAGGGCCAGATGGAAGTTCTAACTCTTTAGCAAATGGGCCTGGAGTTCTTTTGAGATTGACAGGGGAAGAAGCTAAAGCTTATAATGAAGAAAAGGCTGCAGGTGGAATGTCGGTATTTGTTGTAGCAGATATAGCAGATGAAACCATAGTAACAGCGATGGACGAAAAATTTCATTCGTCTACAATAACGCCAAATAAGGGAAAATATCAGGACGCCCCCTCAGCGCATGTAGTAGATGAATATAGTTTGATAAATAATAACTGTACGACCGTAGTTTCTGATGTGTTGAATAGTAGTGGCTCCAAAGTTTTGACCGGGATGATGTATCTGCAAACAAGCACTTTTGGTACATGGACAACAGTACCTGTACAGCACAGATTTGTAATCCCAGCGTCAATGCAAAACTATTTAATTAAAATGTCTAAACCAGGAGGTACAACCTATAGAACTAGATAAATTATGAAGTGGATTAGAATTACATTTTTGATAATTTCCGCCGTTGTTTTATTAATAATTGCTTATGCGATTATCAACAGTATGGTCAGTTATAAATATGAAATGGAAGA